>Ga0256840_1000127_pt1 | contig 67313 bp, 72 predicted proteins | sample 355202metaG_FD_185969 | JGI IMG/M metagenome (GOLD analysis project Ga0256840, IMG submission 185969) | Hydrothermal vent microbial communities from Mid Atlantic Ridge, Atlantic Ocean - 355-202 | ecosystem: Environmental > Aquatic > Marine > Hydrothermal vents | place: Atlantic Ocean: Mid...
TATTTTATGTCACCTGATTGTAATATTTCTGTAACCCAATTAACCTATAATATTTCATATAAATAAGAGGATTTTTTATGCAAGAGCACATACTAGTTGTTGATGATGACAATGATGTTTTAGAACTCTTAGAATACACTTTACGTTCAGCTGGCTATGATGTTCTGGGCTTTCTCAACACAAAACATGTAAGAGAAGTGCTAGCCCAAGAGCGTATTGATCTTATCTTAATGGATAGATCACTTCCTGATATTGAGGGGAGTTTATATGTTGAAATGCTACGAAGTAAAAACATCAATATTCCTGTTATTTTTCTCTCTGGAAAAGATTCCCAAGAGGAGATAAAAAGTGCTTTTCTTAAAGGCGCTGATGATTATATGACAAAACCTTTTGATGTTGAAGAGTTACTACTTCGCGTAAAAGCAGTCCTACGCCGTTCAAATTCGCAAACAAAAGAAGTTGTTCAAAATTTGGAGTACAAAGATATTGCACTTGATCTTAATTTACAAAAGGTAAGGATTCAAGATCAAGATGTTAGTCTTACAAAACTTGAAGCAGCACTGCTCAAACTCCTCATTCAAAATAGAGGAAGAGTACTCGACAGAGAATATCTACTAAAAAAAGTATGGAAAAATTCACAAAATATTCATCAAAAAACTGTCAATGTTGCTATAAAAAGATTAAAAGAGAAGATTGACCCCTCAAATAACAAAGAGTATATAAAAACGATAAGGGGAGTTGGGTATATGATGGCATAAAAGAGATAGAACCAAAATGGTTCTATCTCTAAGAAGAATGAAATTTGAAATTTGTTTTTTAGAATTTTACTTCTGCAGTAAGCATATACGCTGTTCCATTATTTGAGTATTTTGCACTACCTTTTTCATTATCTGTAATGATTGTATTTGCTACCCATTCTACATTACGGTTTTGTTCCCATGCCGCACCTATAATGTAACCTTTATCTTCTGTTTCTTTTACACCTGAGGGCTGCTCTTTTGTCCAAGAGTCATAACGAGCTAACAATCTGTACTCTTTATCATTTCCTAAACGGTATTCAACATTTGCGCTATAGCCTGAACCAGCTTGTGCTGAAACATTTGACACTGACGGAGATGCTACACTTCCTGTATCTATTGATTTTGAACGTGTGTCTAAAGATTTTACATATTGTGCTGCCACTAAGAACGAAGGTTGGTTATATACTGTGTGTAATCCACCAAATACTAAATCTTCATTTCCAACGTTTATATTATCGCCAGCTGCGTTTAGAAATGTTAATGCTTTATGTTTTTGATTGTATTGACCAAAGAAAGAAGCATCCCAATATGTTTTGCTTGTTTGTTTGTCTTTTCCACTCACACCTAAAATGTGCGCTGTAGTTCTCCACTCAAAACTCATACCATTTTGAGCCACTTGAAATGCGTGATAACCTTCACCATTAAAGATTCCATAATCTGCATCAAAGTATTTTGTTCTTGTTTTAAACATTACACCAAAGTCAGCTGAGTTTGATAAATCTGGTCCACTCACTTTATCTTCAATTAAAATTTTTGAAATATTACGGAAGTACCAAGCGTTATGTTCTTCATAATCATGCCAAGGACGATGAGCCAAACCAATCTCAACACCAGTAGAAGGAAGAATATTATTTAAGTAAAGGTATGCATATTTTGCACGAAGTTTTTCATCTCCAGTTACATCTTTTGACATATCATATGTTACACGATAGTAAGATTTTGGATCATCTAAAAGATAAGCTTTTAATTGAAAATAAGCACGTCTGATCTCTACTTGCGCAGTTGTGTCTTGTGCGTCACTAAAATCCTTTACAGTAGCCCCAATATAAGTTAAACCAGAAAATTTTAATTTATCAGCTTTTGAAAACATAGGTACTGTTTTGTCTTTTATTAAAGTACGACCTTCAGCAGGTTTTGTAAACACCTGACCATTTTCATCTTGATATAATTTAACATCAGCTGCGTTTGAAGCAACTGAACCTAATGTAAGAGCAGCTAAAGCTGATAAAACGATTTTTTTCATTGATTAATTCCTCGTGGATATTTTTGTTGTCGGAATTATAAAGCAGTTAGGTTACGAAAAGATTACAAAAGTAACATTGGATTACCATTAGGTTACAATGCTTACTTTTTAGGACTATAAACTCGTATAAATGTTTAGAAAAACCACTGAGAAGTGATTTTTATTCTGCGCTCTTTTTCATTACCTATATTAGAACCATATTTATCTTCTTGTACAGTAAAACCAGCTTTAATTGAGTTCCCCATCAAATACCAGTTTACACCTGCCATCTTCGATGTTAAATCATATCCATTTGCATCTTTAAACTTGTCCCAAGACTCATACCTTACAAAAGGAGCAACAAAGCCATAATCTGCAAAAACATATTCACTAGTTGCGTACCAACCATTTGATTTGCCTGTTTCTAAAGAAGTAAAATCTTTCACTACCCCATCAAAATCAAAATATTCAGCCTGAACAAAAGCCCCTTTATAGTGTGCTGACATTTCAAGATTAATCAATGTATGGTCAACTGTAATCCCCTCATCTAATTTAATATCAGAACTTTTCCAATACCCAGCACCAATTTCAAAGTGCTTTCCTTGAGCAAAGTATGTTTCTGTTCTTGATTTTTCTTCCCAACCATCAAATGGAGAAAGTACAACTTTACCACCATAAAAGAAATTCTTTTGATCTAAACCAGTTGACGTTTCTCCTTTAGCAGTTTTAAACTTTCCAGAATATACCCCATCACCAAAAGCAACTTGATAGTGAACTTTCTTCTCCCAGTTACCATACATTTGTGCATTTGTACCACGGCGGTTATGTGTAATATACTGTGCTGCTTCATCAGCTACATGCGGACGGTCATAATGAATCACACGAGCTGACTTTACAGTTTCAGTACGAGAGATGTCAATCTTTGCACGGTAAAGTTTAAAATTTACTAGAGATGTAGCAAAAGGTTTTTTGATTTTTACATAAGCATCACCAACATTAAATGATTGTTCACCTTTATCTTGAAAGTTAGCCTTATCATTTCTTACATCCATTGTAAAAGAAGCATATTTGTTAAAACCAGCTGCAACTTCAAAACGAACTCGTCTCAAATATGCGTCATGATAACTTTGCGTATCTCCTGTAGCCAAATCTTCTATATGTCCATTTTCAAAAGTACCTTGAATTCTTACACCTGCTTTTAACCACATATCAGGATTATCATCAGCAACAAATTTCATATTAATATGTGTTTGCTTTCCAAGTACAAATTCAGGAGATTTTGTATCTACAATTGTAATACTTTTTTTGGTTTTACGTATATTTGTAAGAGGAATTTCCACACGACCTTCAGCATTTTGTGTAAAGACCTGACCATGTACGTCTTGATATAATCTAACATCAGCTGCGTTTGAAGCAACTGTTCCTAATGTAAGAGCAGCTAAAGCTGATAAAACGATTTTTTTCATTGATTAATTCCTCATTAATATTTTTCTTGGAGGAAGTATAAAATACTTAGGTTACGAAAAGGTTACAATATAAGGATATGATTACAAAATGATTACTTGATATAGCTTTATTTTACTACAAAAACTTTGTAACCATTTTGTAATAATCCTATTCTATAATTTCACAAATCAAATCTTTACAAAGGTAAAACAAATGACTCAAGCAATAAAACTTACACTTGCAGCGACACTCCTAGCATCAGGACTCAGCGCAAATGACGTAATCAAAGGAAGTGGTGCTTCTTTTCCTTATAGTGTATACCAAAAATGGACAAAAGCTTACAATAAAGCTACTGGCATCAAAGTAGACTACATTAAAAAAGGTTCTTCTAAAGGTATTAAAGACGCTGTTGCAAGACAAGTTGACTTTGCAGGAACAGATAAACCACTTTCTCCTAAAACACTCAAAAAACACAAGCTTTACCAATTCCCAGGTGTTGTTGGTGCAATCACAATGGGATACAATGTACCAGGCATAACAAACCTACAACTTAGCCGTAGCGCTATCGTTGCTATCTCTTCAGGTAAAGTAAAATACTGGGATGACAAAGTTATAGCAGCTGCAAACAAAGGCACTGTGCTTCCACATAAAAAACTAACATTTGTTCATCGTGCAGATGGAAGTGGTACAACATTCAACTATACTTATTATCTTTCAAAAGTATCAAAAGATTGGAGAAAAACCTATGGTGCAAAAAAATCTCTGAACTGGCCTGGTAAACAGCACATTGGTGGAAACACAAACTCAGGTGTAGCTGCACTTATCAAACAAACACCATTTTCTGTTGGTTACATCGATTATGCAGATGCAAAAAACAACAATATCATCATGGCAACTGTTGAAAACAAAGATGGAAACTACATCAAACCTGAACTAAAAGCATTTCAAGCTGCAGCTGCAAAAGCAAACCTAGATCCTAAAAAAGATTTTTATTCAATTATCGCAGATCCAGCAGGTGCAGACTCTTACCCTATGGTAGCAGCAACATTCATCTTAGTTCCTGCAGAAAAACCAGAAATGAATAAAAAAGTAACAGCATTTTTTGACTGGTCATATAAAAATGGTCAAGATATAGCCAAAAGTCTTGGTTTTGTTCCACTTCCAGATACTCTTACAAATAAAATCAGAGCATACTGGGCAGAAAAAGGCATCAAATAATCACTTCTTTTTGAAGTGATTTCCCTTTTCTTTTTATCTCCATGTAATCTCTTTGTAATCAAATTTTTATATAATGTCAATATATTTCAACTAGGGCTTTAAATGGAAAAACTCTTTCAAAAAATATCTTTTGCTAGTGCATCACTTGTTTTAGCACTGCTATTAGGTATTTTTACTACACTGTATTTAGCTGCACAGCCAGCAATTTCTGAATTTGGTTTCAACTTCTTAGTTGATGAACGATGGAATCAAGAAGTCTCTTTAGTAGATACCTCAGTTGCAACAACTCAGCCAACAGTGACTTCTGAAGAAATTTTAGATGAAGATGACATGATTCTAGATGAAGATGATGAGGATGGAGCATCTACAAAAACAGTGTATGGTGGACTTGTTCCTATTATCGGTACACTTTTGTCTACACTCATTGCACTTATCTTTGCTCTTCCCATCGCCATGGGGATAGCAGTCTTTTTAGCTGAGATTGCTCCAAAAAATATTGCCAACATCACAGGAATGGCAATTGAACTTTTAGCCGCTATTCCAAGTATTATTTTTGGTATGTGGGGGCTTTATTATTTTGCCCCTATTATTGCTGAAACATTTGGAGGCTATCAAGTCTCTTTGCTCACAGCAGGTCTTGTTTTAGGTGTTATGATTTTACCATTTATGGCAGCTATTACACGCGATAGTATGAACACAACACCAGATGTTTTAAAAGAGTCAGCTTATGCACTTGGTGCTACAAAATTTGAAGTAGTTAAAGATATCATTTTTCCATACTCAAAAGTCGGTATCATCGGTTCTATCATTTTAGCTCTTGGCCGTGCTCTTGGTGAGACAATGGCTGTTGCATTTCTTATCGGTGCGGTTTATTCAATGCCAGAGAAGATTACTGACCCTACTATTTCCATCCCTGTTGCCATGGCAGTCAACTTTGGTGAAGCAAGTGGACTTGGAGAGAGTGCACTTTTTTATCTTGGGCTTATTTTGTTTGTTCTTAGTTTTACCATCATATCAATTGCAAAATTTTACTTTTTGAAAAAGGTTAAAAACTAATGAAACAATTTTATACAACTCCAAAAAATGCACTTTTAGGAGAAAATGATGTTTAATATGCGGCTTTTTGTCAATAAACTATTTTTAGCTCTTTCTATGTTTTCAGCACTCATAGGTTTGGGCTTTTTAGCTTGGATACTTCTGACTCTTTTCATTCAAGGGCTTGGTTCCTTGCACTTGAGTCTTTTTTTAAATGACTTAGTTGATGGAGGGTTGAGAAACCTTATCGTTGGACAACTGATTCTCGCATCATTAGCAGGGGCAATAGGAATTCCTCTTGGAATGGTTGCTGGTATCTATATCCGAGAATATGGCAGAGGAAAATACCCTGAACTTATTCGTGACTTGAGTGATATTATGATGTCGGCACCTTCGATCGTTATCGGTGCTTTTGTTTATGCTATTGCTGTTGCACCTTATGGTGGAGCAAATGGTTTTGCCGGTATTATTGCACTCTCCATTATGATGATTCCTATCATCATTAACACAACTGATTCAATGCTTAGTCTTGTACCAAAAGAGTTACGTGAAGCTGGCATTGCACTTGGTGCTTCAAAATACCGAGTTATTTTAGACATTGTCATTAAAGCTGCAAAAGTAGGAATCATGACAGGTATTCTTCTTGCATTTGCTAGAATTGCTGGTGAGACTGCACCTCTACTTTTTACATCTGAGACAAGTAACTACTTTAGTCTTGATTTGACAGAAAGTTTTCCATCTCTCACAGTAAGTATCTATAATCTTGCCAATGAGCCTGAACAATCTAGCCGTGACTTAGCATGGGCAGCTTCATTTATCTTAACTGTCATGGTACTTATCATCAACCTCACTGGTCGATTTATCACTAGAAATAAACACAAATAAGGAACTAGCAATATGCCTGTAATGAATATAAAAAATTTCTCTTTTACTTATCCGGGAGTTGATCACCCATCATTAAAAAGTATCAATCTTCCAATAGAAAAAAATAAAATAACAGCACTTATTGGTCCAAGTGGATGTGGTAAATCAACTCTTCTTCGTTCTATGAACCGTATTCATGACCTTTACCCTGGAAATACTTACGATGGAGCTATCGAACTCCTCAACGAAAAAACGGGTACGTATAGCAATATCTTAGAGATCAAAAAAGAAAATGAGTTTATTGAACTTCGTCAAAAAATAGGTATGATTTTTCAAAAACCAACACCTTTTCCAATGAGCATCTTTGATAATGTTGCTTATGGACTGAAAATTTCTGGCATAAAAAACAAAAACGAACTCGCTGACAGAGTAGAAGCTGCACTCAAAGGTTCGGCGTTATGGCCTGAAGTAAGTGATAGACTCACGGCTTCAGCTATGGGACTCTCCGGAGGACAACAACAACGTCTTTGTATCGCTAGAGCCGTTGCTGTAAAACCTGAAGTTTTACTTTTTGATGAGCCAACCTCAGCGCTTGACCCCATATCAACTGGAGCTATTGAAGAGCTTATCGTTGAACTTAAAAAAGACATCAGCATAGCAATTGTTACTCATAACATGCAGCAAGCTTCTCGCATTAGCGACTATACTGCGTTTATGTATTTGGGTGATTTAGTCGAGTATGACAAAACTGAAAATATCTTTTTAAATCCAAGAGAAAAACAAACAGAAGATTATATAACAGGAAGATTTGGATAAAATAAGTAAAAAAGGAAGCGAAAGTATGTTACAAACATTTAAAACAAACTTAGAAGACATTAAAAATAAAATTACAGAAATAGGTGAAAATCTTGTAAATGCGAATGCCATTATTTTGGATTCACTCAAAGATTGTGATCTTGATAAATTTGCAGATGCAAGAGACCGTATCAAGAACATCACAGCAAAAACTGATGAAATTGATAACAGCATTATTAAAGTGCTAGCACTTTATACTCCTGAAGCAAAAGATTTAAGACAGCTTGTTGCCTATTTCAAAATCACAAATGAACTCTCACGAGCTTGTTCCAACACAAGAAGCTTCATTAGAGGTTTTACAGATGTATGTGAAGACTTAGATGTAACTGCTATAAACGAGTATGCTCTTCCTATGCAAGCTTCAACGGTCAAAGCGATTAAGACAACGGTAGAAATGATAAAAACTGATGATCTTGATGAAATCCAAGAGATGTATGAAGAAGTACTTATAGAAGAGAATAAAACGGATGATCTTTATGAGATGATTGAGCGTAGACTTGTCGAGCAAGCTGAGAGTGCAAACTCTTTTGAAAAATATCACAAAATGCTTAAAGCTTTAAGAAAGAGTGAAAAGATAGCTGGTCGTGCCATCAGTGTAGCTAACCTCTTAGTATATATAAAAATTGGTGGAACAATTCATAACTAAATGTTAAAATTCCATCAAATAATACTACGAAAGTTTCTTCTTCTTTTTATTTCTCTTTTTATTATTATAGGTGGTGTTGTATATTATTGGATTTACCAATACTATTTAGAATCTTCAAAACAAGCACTTATACAAAATGTTGAGCTTTTATCTAACATAATAAATGAAGATAGCAACCTCGATATGCTTGCAAAAAACATCAAAAATAATTTACATATGCGTTTAACTGTTATAGATGCAAATGGCGTAGTCATTGCTGAATCTGACACAGATAAATCAAAAATGGAAAATCACAGATACAGAAAAGAAATTCTTCAATCCGATAAAGAAGTATTTGGGTATATTGTTCGTCATTCCCATACTCTCGACAAAGACTTACAGTATGTGGCAAAAAAAATACTCTTAGGCAAAAATACAATTTATATACGTTTAGCAAATACTATTAAAGGCATTCAGGCTGAAATACTCAACCTAGGTATCAAAGTATTTGCCATACTTTTTCTTTTTTTCGTTATATTGTTAACAATCAGCTACAAAATCAATTTACAAATACAATCTGAAACAAATAAAATAGCAGCTTTTCTAAAAGCTCTTACAAAAAAAGACAAACCAACATATATCACATCAAGATATTCTAAAGAGTTTGCTCTTATAACAGCACTATTAACAAAAGTTTCACAGATTCTTGCCAAAAAAGAGAAACAAAAAGCAAAATACACAAAACGACTTGAAGAAGCTAACAGACAAAAAGATGACATAATTTCTGCCATTTCTCATGAGTTTAAAAATCCTATAGCTGTTGTCAATGGTTATTCTCAAACTCTTTTAGATGATGAAGATATCAACCCTGATATTCGTAAAAAATTTCTTACTAAGATACATTCAAATGGTATCAAACTAACCAATCTTATTGATACCCTACGACTCTCTATGAAGCTAGATGGTGGACACCAAAATATTAAAACAAAAACAGTAAAACTTTATGATCTTATTGATGAATGCTATAAAAGCCTCAAGCTCAGCTATCCCTACAAAGAGTTAATAGTTTATGGAGATAAAGAATCTAAAATTGAGGTTGATGAAGCACTTTTTAGTATTGTTGTATGTAACCTTATTGAAAATGCATTTAAGTACTCTGAAGATGAAGTTGTTGTAAATATTAACAAAAATTCTCTTGAGGTTATAGATACAGGAATAGGGATCAGTTCTAAAGATTTGGAAAATATCACGAAAAAGTTTTACCGTGCGAATAAAAATACATGGAACAACTCTTTAGGTCTTGGTCTTTTTTTAGTTAACAATATTACAAAACTTCATCATTTCAAACTTCTTATAACAAGTAAACGAAACAAAGGTTCTACTTTCAAGATAGTGTTTTACAACTCAAAAATGTAACCCTCTTGTAACACGAATGTAATATAATTTTTCGACACCAACATAAAAAGAGAAACAATGATTGACGTTGAAAAAATGATTACGAAAAAGTATCCAAAACTTAAAAACAACAAAATAATCAAAGGGGCAATCTCCAAATTTGCCGATGCAATAGTGCATGAAAAAGAGTTAAATGAATTTTTAGAAAAAAATGCTCATCTAGGAAGTTATGAATTTATAGATGAGATATTTGATAAGCTAAACTTTAATTTTTCAGCTTCAGATAGTGATGTACAAAACATACCTGAATCAGGAAGAGTTGTCATCATTGCAAACCATCCGCTTGGTGGTCTTGATGCTATATCTTTAATTAAACTTGTCAGTTCTGTACGTAAAGATATAAAAGTAGTTGCCAATGACTTTCTTGAAGTCCTCACACCACTCAAGCCCATACTGTTAAGTATAAACAACTTTCAAAGCAGACAAAAAAAAGATGCAATTACTCAGGTTTATCAAGCTTTAGAAGATGAAAAAGCCATCATCATCTTCCCTTCAGGAGAAGTAAGTCGTGCAGGAGCAAAAGGCATACAAGATAAAGTCTGGCATAAAGGATTTTTAAAATTTGCCCAACGAAGTAATGCTCCTATACTGCCTATATTTATAGGTGGAAAAAACTCTAAAACATTTTACTCTGTATCAACTCTCAACAAAAAACTCTCAACACTTTTACTGATTCATGAACTCTTTAAGCAAAAAAACAAAAGTATTGAGTTAAAAGTGGGTGAAATAATTCCTAATGAAAATATTCTTCCAAAAGGAATTAAAACAAACAAAATAATTGAGCTGTACAAAAAACATCTTTATAGTCTAAAAAAAAATAAAAGTTACTTTATAACCCAAAAGGCAATTGCGCATCCTGAAGATAGAAGACTTATCAAAAAAGAACTCAAAAATTCCCAACTTTTAGGAGAAACAAAAGATGGAAAAAAAATCTATCTTTACTCTTCTGAGGATAATAACTCAATAGTTATTAATGAGATAGGTCGTCTGAGAGAAGTCTCATTTAGAAAAGTGGGTGAAGGTATCAACAAAAAAAGAGATATTGACAAATACGATAGATATTACAAACATATAGTCCTTTGGGATGATGAAGATTTAGAAATAGTAGGGGCATATCGTATTGCTGAGTGTAAACAAATCATCCAATCAAAAGGTGTGGATGCACTCTATACGACGACACTCTTTAACTACAATGAAAACTTTAAACCCTATCTTCATGATTCTATAGAACTCGGTAGAAGTTTCGTACAGCCTAAATACTGGGGAAGTCGCGCACTTGATTATCTTTGGTATGGCATAGGTGCGTATCTACGTAATAATCCCCAAATCAAGTATATGTATGGTCCAGTATCTATCAGCGCAAATTATTCCAAAACCGCAAAAGATATGCTTTTATATTTTTATAATAAAAATTTTCAAGATGATAAAAACCTTGTAAGTGCCAAAATCCCATATAATTTTAAATCCGATGAAGCATTAATCAAAAACCTCAAAGAAGAGTTCAATGCACCCGAGTATAAAGAAAACTTTAAAACGCTTAAAAAGGCACTGAACTCTATTGGAGCTAGTGTGCCAACACTCTACAAGCAGTATGCAGACCTTTGTGAAAAAGGGGGAATAAAATTTTCAGCTTATAATGTTGACCCTGATTTTTCAAACTGCATCGACAGCTTTATAATCGTAGACATCAGTAAAATAAAAGAATCTCAAAGAAAGAGATACATCACATCATGACAAATGAAAAACTAACACCACAACTTTTAAAAACTCTTGAAGTGCTTGACTTTGCGTTTCAACCTATCATCAACATACACAGTGGAAAAATTTATGGAGTCGAAGCACTGCTAAGAAATTTCCAAGAAGTTGGTTTTCGCTCTATCTTTAGCCTCTTTGATGCAGTTTACAATCAAAAAATGCTCTATAATTTTGATCTTGCTCTTCGAAAAAAAGCATTTATAAAGTATACTGAAATTACAGAATATGAAAATATAAAACTCTTTTACAATCTAGACAATAGACTCTTCTCAATGAATGATTTTTCATCTGGTAATACAAAAAAAATTCTTAAAGATTTAAATATCAAGCAAGATAGAATATGCTTTGAAATTTCAGAGAGACATGAGATTTCCAATGAATTTGATTTAGAAATGGTTGTACAACATTATAAGGCAGAAGACTTTTTCATTGCTATTGATGACTTTGGAGTCGGTTATGCTGGATATAAACTTTTTTATGATTCGACACCAAATATCATTAAAATAGATAGATTTTTTCTCCAAGAGATACAAACAAATCTCAAAAAAAAGCTAATGGTTAGAAATATCACACACTTAGCTATCCAACTCGGAATAAAAGTAATAGCCGAAGGGATTGAAACAAAAGAAGAATATCTCACCTGCTTGGACATTGGCTGTCACTTTGCACAAGGCTACTACATCCAAAGACCAACACAAGAGAGTAGTAGAATCTTACCTACATATACTCACGTCGTTGATCTCCTTGAACAAAACAAACGAGGTACAACAGAAAAATCACTGCTTCTTAATTATGTAAATAAAGTTGTACCTATTGATATAAATAGTAGTATGGAAAAAGTAATTGATTACTTTAAGGTACACAAAGATGTTGCTGTTGTTCCCATCATAAATGCTAACAAAGAGCCTAAAGGTATTCTTCTTGAATCACAAATCAAAGATTTTCTCTATTCCCCATTTGGCATATCACTTTTACTCAACAAAAACAACAATGCAACCATTCCTACTCTCTTGAATGAATGTGGACATATTGATGTAAACAGTAGTCTAAGCACGCTTATAGAACTTTTTGCGAACAATCCTGAGTCTACAGGGATTATCATTACAAAAGATGCATGCTATTATGGATTTTTATCAGCAAAAGCTATTATAAATTTAATGCATCAAGAAAATATCATACAAGCAAGAGATCAAAATCCTCTGACAAAGCTTCCTGGCAACACTATGATAGATAAGTGTATTACAGCTGTTCTTAACTCATCCAAAAATCATATATTGTGCTACTTTGATTTAGATAACTTTAAAGCATTCAATGATGTGTATGGATTTAGAAATGGCGATAGAATTATTCAACTTTTTGCCAATATACTCAGAAAAAAAATACCAAAAAAAGATTTTATTGGACACATTGGTGGGGATGATTTTTTTGCTTCATTGCAAGATATAAATACACAAGAGTATGAAGTACATATCAATATAATTAAAAAAGTTTTACATGACTTTTCAGAAGATGCAAAAGGTTTTTATTCCAAAGAGGATAGAGAAAAAGGCTTTATTGTTGCAAAAGACAGATATGGAGTAACTCGTAAATATCCTCTCTTAACTGTTAGTGCATCTATTCTCATAGTTTCCAAACATTGTAAAAGCTACTCTGAAGAAGATATAAATCAAGTATTGAGTTCTCAAAAAAAAGTTGCAAAAAGTGATGAAAACCATCTAGCTATAAGCTGTTTACTATAACTATCTGAAACAATATAGAAAATTGATTATTTTTTAATCACTTACAAAGTTGTAAATTTAGATTAATAAGATATACTAAGTGCAGATAAAATTCAGGAGAAAATTAATGGGAAAATTCGTTAATAATATAGAAGAGTTCTTTACATTTTGTAATGAAAATGATGTTCAATTTGTAGATTTAAGATTTAGTGATATCAAAGGTGCATGGCATCACCTTACATACCGTTATAGTGCTGTTAATGCAGAAATTTTAGAAAATGGTTTCCCATTTGATGGTTCTTCAGTTGAAAACTGGCAACCAATTAATGAATCAGATATGCTTTTAAAAGCTGATGTACCAACAGCATTTCTTGATCCTTTTACTGCTGATCCTACTGTTATTCTTATTTGTGATGTGTATGACATTTATAAAAATGAACTATATGAAAGATGTCCACGTTCAATTGCTAAAAAAGCATTAAAATATGCTGCTGAACATGGAATTGCTGACGCTGCATATTTTGGACCTGAAAATGAGTTTTTCATTTTTGACAATGTACAATTTGTTGACAATATCAACGAAATTGGTTTCAAAGTAGATACAGAAGAAGGCGAATGGAATTCAAATACTTCATATGACGATATGTACAATACAGGTCACAGACCAGGAACTAAGGGTGGTTACTTCCCTGTTGCACCAACAGATTCTATGGTAGATATGCGCGCTGAAATGATGCAAGTATTAGAGCAAGTTGGTCTTGAAGTTATTCTTGGTCATCATGAAGTTGCTCAAGGTCAAGGTGAAATCGGAATCGTATTTGGTGACATCATCACAGCAGGTGACAATGTTCAAAAATATAAATACGTTGTAAAAATGATTGCACACCTTAATGGAAAAACTGCTACATTTATGCCTAAACCACTGTATGGTGACAATGGAAATGGTATGCATGTACACCAATCATTATGGAAAGATGGTAAAAACCTTTTCTATAAAGAAGGTGGATATGGAAACCTTTCTGATTTAGCAATTAACTATGCTGGTGGTATCTTTAAACACTCTGCAGCAGTTGCTTCATTCACTAACCCAACAACAAACTCATACAAGCGTCTACTTCCAGGTTTTGAAGCACCAAGTATTCTTACTTACTCTGCTAAAAACCGTTCAGCAGCTTGTCGTGTTCCATATGGTGCAGGTGAAAAAGCTACTCGTATTGAGATGAGATTCCCAGACAGCACAGCTTGTCCTTACCTTGCATTTGCTGCAATGATGATGGCTGGACTTGATGGTATCACTAAAAATGAAATGCCTGTAGGTCCACTTGATGAAGATTTATTTGAACTTTCTCAAGCTGAAATTGCAGAGCGTGGAATTCCACAAATGCCACATACACTTCGTGAAGCCTTAGAAGGTCTTGCAGGTGATTATGAATTCTTAAAACCTGTATTTTCTGAAACATTTATCAAAACATACCTTGAGTATAGATTTGAGCGTGATGTTATCCCTGATGAGGGTCGTCCAACTGCATATGAGTTTAAAACTACTTATCAATGCTAATTTAACCTCTCCCTATTTGGGAGAGTAAATAATAAAAATTATCTTTAACTTTCTTCATTAACCCACAAAATCCTTTTTAAAAAACTCCAATTTCGATATAATTCGCTTCATACATGTAAGAGTGTAGTAATATTCAAGTACAAAAGGATTTTCAATGAAAAATATTCCTAAAGGCAAATACAAGCCTTATCCTAAGATAGACTTGCCAGAGAGAAAATGGCCGGACAATACAATAACAAAAGCACCTATATGGTGTAGTGTAGATTTACGTGATGGAAATCAGGCACTTATCAACCCTATGGATATGAAGAAAAAACTTGAATTATTTGCACTCTTACTCAAACTTGGTTTTAAAGAGATAGAAGTTGGTTTTCCTTCTGCTTCAAAAATAGAATTTGATTTTTTGCGTAAACTTGTTACGGATAACTTAATACCTGATGATGTAACTATCCAGGTACTTGTCCAAGCAAGAGAACATCTTATTGCTAAAACTTTTGAAGCCCTAGATGGTGTCAAAAAAGCAACTGTTCATCTTTATAATTCAACTTCTATTGCACAAAGAAAAATCGTCTTTGCAAAAACGCAAGATGAGATTATTGACTTAGCTTTAGAAGGTGTTGATTTAGTGAAGAGATATGAGGCAAATCATAATGGAGAAATATTTTTAGAATACTCTCCAGAGAGTTTCACCGGAACTGAGCTAGACTTTGCAGCGCGCATCTCAAACGCAGTAACTGCACGTTGGGGCATTAATGAAGATAGAAAAGTCATTATTAACCTACCTGCAACTGTGGAGATGGCTACGCCAAATATTTATGCAGACCAGATAGAGTGGATGAGTAGACATTTAGACAATCGTGAAAATGTCATCATCTCGACCCATACGCATAATGACAGAGGAACCTCCATCGCAGCAACAGAACTTGCACTCTTAGCAGGGGCTGATAGAGTGGAAGGAACGCTTTTAAGCAATGGTGAGAGAACAGGTAATGTTGACATTATTACGCTTGCGCTTAATATGACTTCACAAGGAATAGATACGGGGCTTGACTTTTCAGACATAAATGAAGTGGTTCAAGTAGTTGAGCAATGTACTGAACTACCGACACATCCTAGACATCCTTATGTAGGGGAGCTTGTTTATACTGCATTTTCCGGTTCGCATCAAGATGCTATCAATAAGGGTCTTGCATATCAACAAGCAAAAGAGGACCCTTTTTGGGAAGTACCTTACCTGCCAATAGACCCAGCTGATGTTGGTCGTACTTATGAGAGTATCATTCGTATAAATTCACAATCAGGAAAAGGCGGGGTAGCTTATATTTTAGAACACAGCTATGGTTATCATCTTCCAAAAAGTATGCACCCTGAAATTGGTCGTGCAGTACAAACTTTAAGTGATCAAAAAGGCAGAGAGCTAGAAGCTGATGAAATATTGGAAGTATTTAAAAATACATACTTTAATATCAAAGAGCATATCTCTTTTAAGGATGTCTCCTTAAGTACTGACAATGGTGTGTCAAAATGTACTTTAACCTATCTTTACAATAATAAAGAAATTGTATCTAAAGGTGAAGGCAATGGTCCCATTGATGCCTGTAAAGATGCACTTATGAAAGAGTATAAAAATGATTTTACTATCAAATCCTATTCTGAGCACTCATGTGGTGACAAAAGTACAGCAAAAGCTGTAGCCTATATCGAGATACAAAGCAGAGAATTACTTTCATGTTTTGGTGTCGGTACAGACAATGACATAACAGTCGCTTCAATAAAAGCAATGTTTTGTGCACTAAACAGAGCTTTTAGCTAAAATTAAATATCATAAGTATAGAAAAATACACAAGTAGCGGTCCTCTCTGATACGGTAAATCAAAACTCAAGTCACCCTGAACTTGATTCAGGGTGACTTGAGTTTTGAAGTTGTCTTAGTTTTGATGTACCGTACCTCACTGACTGCTACAGCTTAACTATAAATTTATTAAAATAACAACTCCCCTTCTGGGTCTGCTTCATCTTCTGCTCTTGGCGGTTTGGATATATCACTAAAGTACTCTTTTTTTCCATCAATCTCAACTTCAATAATACCCTCAGGCACATCAAATTTTCTTTTTACTTGCGGATATAAATTTAATACATTTTCAAAATATTTTTTAAACGCAGGACCGGCAACGCGTCCTCCTGTTTCTTTATGATACATCGGGGTATTGTTATCATTCCCAAACCATACTACACATTCTATCGTTGGAGAATAGCCTGCGAACCAAGCATCTATATTTTTATTTGTAGTTCCCGTTTTACCAGCGAGTTCTATCCCTCTTGCTCTTGCTCGTCTTCCTGTACCTCTTTTAACTACATCTTGCAATATTGTTGTCATAATATATGCCTGTGTAGCAAGTGAAGTTTGATGCGACGTATACTCTTTTTCATACACGGTACTACCAGACTTATCAATGCTGTCAATTAAATGCGGTTCAACCTGTACTCCATTATTTGAAAAAGAAGTATAATATTTTGCAAGTTGTAAAGGTGAGAGAGACATTGTCCCTAAAGCAATAGATAAATCATTTGGCAGTTTTTTAATATTGAACTTTCTCAACTCTCTTAAAAGTTGAGAAAGCCCTATATCGTTGACTAGATTTATCGTAGCAAGGTTTCGTGAATGCACAAGTGCCTCTCGTAGTGTAACTAGCCCTTTATAATTTTTTTCATAATTTTTCGGACGCCATTTCATATCTTCACCATCTTTTTCATAGTTATATGTTTTAGCAATATCTACAAGTTTTGTTGCTCCAGAATAGCCTAAATCAATAGCAACTTGGTATATAAACGGTTTAAACGCAGAACCAGGTTGGCGTCTTCCTTGTGTTGCACGATTATAAGAACTTTTCTTATAATCTACACTTCCCACAAGTGCTAGTATATCCCCGGTTGCTGAGTCAAGAGAGACTATGGCACCATTGAGTTGGGATACATTAACATCTTGAAGCTGAAAACTTTCATCATTATTTACTAGAGCCTCTTGCTCTTTTTGCAAATCTTTTTCTTTATACTTTTGTATACGTTTGAGTGATAAATCATAAGCATATGTAAGTGACTCTCTCGCAGCCTTTTGCAGCCTCAAATCCACTGTTGTATATATTTCATACCCACCCGTTTTCAGATCATTTCTCCCCATCTCACGAAATCTTCTTGCAACTTCATCCACAATAAAAGGAGCTTTATTCTGCGTGAGAGTATCATCATACACTTTTGGTCGTGTAATAAGTGCCTTTTCAAATGTAGCATCATCTATCCAACCTAACGTATGCATTCTAGCGATAACACGATTAGCTCTTCCCATAGATATTTCATAATTTTTTGTCGGTGCATAGGTACTTGGAGCTTTAGGTAGTCCAACTAAAATTGCCATCTCTTTAAGGCTTAAATCTGAGAGCTTTTTATGAAAATAGCCATCAGCTGCAGTTTTAATACCATAATACCCATGCCCATAATAGATTTCATTTAAGTATCTTTCTAAAATCTCTTGCTTGGTTAAAGCCTGCTCTATTTTATATGAAAAGATAAGTTCTTTAATTTTACGTGAAAGTTTTTTCTCTCGTGTTAAAAGTTTATTTTTAACAAGCTGCTGCGTAATTGTACTCGCACCTTCAACCATCTTTCTCGCTTTAACATCTTTAATAATTGCACGAAAAATTGCATCAAAATTTACACCAGAATGTTCAAAAAAGCTTGTATCTTCTATGGCCACAAGTGCTTCTATCACACGAGGAGGTATCTCATCAAACCTAGCATAATATCTATGTTTTTTATTAAAAACGTTTGCTATTTTTTCTCCATTTTTATCATAAATTCGGCTTGTCACTTCAGGTTTGTAATCAACCAAAGATGAAATGTCATACTCATAGTTAAAATAATAATATCCGATAATTCCAAAAGGCGTTAAAACACCTAAAATAAATAAGCTTAAAAATATTTTTTTAATCATTTTCTAAATTTCCTATTTGTAAAATTTGCTTCTATTAATGTTTTAGTATACTCTTCTTTAGGACTTGCTATCACCTGAACTATTTTACCACTCTCAACTACTCTTCCCTCTTTAATGATACAAACATCTTCACACAAATCTTTTGCTGAGTTAATATCATGTGTTACAAAAAGCATTTTAAATGCCTCTTTTTTTTGTAAACGTTTTAAAAGCTCTATGATTATCGTTTTTGTCTCTGGGTCAAGTGCAGTTGTTGGTTCATCAAGGAGTAAAAGTTTAGGCTTTGATTCAAGCGCTATAGCGATGACCACACGTTGTAACTGTCCACCAGAAAGCTCAGGAGCAAAACGCTCCAAAAGAGACGTATCCAGCCCAACTTCTTTAAAAAGTTCTGCTACTCTGCCCTCATCTACAAAAAATTGTTTTTTTATTTTTGTTAATGGGGAGAGTGCTGTAAAAGGATTTTGAGGAACAAAAGCCACTGTTTTACCTGCAATCAGTTCAAAGTCAAACCCTTCTTTAAGTTCTACTCTCATCTCTTTTGGCAACATTCCCAACAGTGCTTTAATGGTTAGACTTTTCCCACTACCACTTTGTCCGATAAGGGCAAGAGAGTTTTCAATATGAAAAGATATATCTACTAAAGTTTTTTCACGATATTTTATTTTGAGTTTTTCTACATTCATTCTCTAAACGCAGCCACTCTTTTACATATCTCTCGCAACGCTTCATCACTCTCACCCAAACGTGCTATAAGTCTTATAATAGCATGAGGGACTGTGGGCTGCCGAATAGCACCAACCCCATAGCCATCATTTAAAAGAGCGTTCTTAATCTCTATGACTTTTTTGTTCTCCCCTATAGATATAGGGACGATTAGCCCATCTATTTTTATACCCAACTCATCGAAAACTATTTCTTGACGAAGGGCTATCTCTTTTTTTAACTCTACTGCGTTTGAGAGAATAAAATCGAGTGACTGATGTGCAAGTAAGGTATCATACAAAGAGAGTGAAGTTGCATATATAACAGGTTTCGCTCTGTTAAGGAGATACTCTACAATATGCCCAGACCCTAGGATGAATGCTCCAAAACTTCCATATGCTTTACCAAGTGTTCCCATTTTTATATAGTTGTTTTTAATTTCAATATCATAATAATCAAAAACACCCATAAGTTTTTTTCCAATGACACCGCTGCTATGTGCTTCATCAACTATAATAATTGCTTCATAGTTATCAGCAAGTGCAAAAACCTCTTTTGAGCAGATATCCCCATCCATTGAGTAGATACCCTCAACTGCAACAATTTTTCTTTTTGCAGTTGAGTTTTGTAACAACTCTTCAAGATGTTTCATATCATTATGTCTAAAAAAATGCACTGCAATATCGCCAATACTTGAAGCTAAAATACCCGATGCATGATAAAACTCATCCATAAAAAGAACATCACCACGACGAACAAGTGCTTCAATGAGTGCAATGTTCGCATTGAAACCGCTACCAAGCACTATCCCTGCTTCAAATCCATTTGCCTTACACATTGCATCTTCAAACTCTTTATGTATTTGATGATATCCATTTACTAGCATAGAGGCTTTAGAGCTTTGCAATGGTTGCGCCTGAAGAATAGCACAAGCTTGTTTGTGCAAATCTTTGTTATGTGCTAAACCAAGATAGTCGTTAGAAGCAAAGTCTTTCAAACGCATATCTACAACTTCTCTGGTTCTATATCTACCTGCCCGTTTAAGCGCCTTGAGCTCATTCTCGTAAAAAATCATCCTAACACTACTCTATTTCTTCCACTCTTTTTTGCTTCATACAAAGCATTGTCTGCTCGTTTAAAAAAGGAGTCTTTACTTTCACAATCTTTATACTCAGCAACACCAAAGCTCACAGTTATCGGTAAAATCATATGATGTTCTTCAATAGCCTTACGAATCTTTTCAGCAATAACATAGGTGTCAATCTGTGAAGTATGTGTCGCTATTATCACAAACTCTTCACCACCTATACGACAAAGTTCATCCGTATCACGAAGCATTGATTTGACAAGTTTTGTGTATTCCATAAGTACTTTATCTCCTACATCATGCCCATGTTCATCATTGACTTTCTTAAAAAAATCAATATCAAAAAGTATAATTGAAAGCTTTTCATTGTATCGACATGCACGTGACACTTCTTTTTCTATTCTTAACTCATAATATCTTCGATTTCTTACATTTGTCAAAGGATCTGTAATAGTGAGTTTTTCTAGCTCTTCTTTATATATTTCTTCTGTTGTAATGTCAGATAAAACTATCGCATGTCTAAGAGGCTTGTCTGAAATTATTGATGCCGATATTAAAAAATAATATATTCTTCCATTCAAATATAATTTTATTTTATTTGTCTTGTTAGGATAAGCAAGGATATACTCTACCCAGCTCTTACCATCCATCTCTTCTTTTATATAACCCTCATCTTCCACAAAAAATTCACAAATACAATTATATTTTTCCTTAAATTCTTTCAATGTTTTATACTCGTTAAAAATTTGGAAAAACCTACTGTTTACTTCTAAGATTTGATTGCCTTCATTAATAAGTACAACATTCGTCGAATTGTTCATAATCTTTTGATAATATTTTTTTTGCTTTCTTAAAACCATATACAATATGATGTTTATAATACTCACTGCTAGCATCAGAATTAAAATACCAAAAAGTATCCACTGTAACATAAAGTCCTTGATACTTTTTAAAGATAAATCATCTAATTTTTGAAATGTTATATAGCTTCCAATATTTTCACTACTGTTTTCAAGTTTGTAGCTAACTATAAAATACCCATTTTCTATTTTATATCCACTATCTAAATAATTTTGTATATTATTTTTCTTGAGATACTCCATTAACTCTGGTTTTGCATCATAATTTGCTACATAATAATCATCTATAAATAATTTCGTAACAGGAAATTTGAGTTGCGTTTTATATTTTTTATCTGCTACTACAATCGAATCTATGCCGCTTCTGCTTAACTGTTTTGATATAGAGTTAAAATGCGATATAACTTCTATCATACCTATAAAAATATTATTGTCAAATATCGGGACAATAGCCTTTATACTCATATCAAACTTACCTACGCTGATAAAAAATTCATTTTTAGGTGCTATAAGAAACTTGACTATGTCTTCTCTATAGTGTGAAAGATTATCTCCATGATGCTTACTCCAACTACGATAAATTGAAACACCATGTTTATCTAAAACCTGTATCCAGATATTTTTATAAAGTGTAGATTTGGAATATTTTGCTAATAAATCATCATAATAATTATAAGGTACTCTTTTATTTATGATAAACTTTGACAAGTTTTTATCTGTATGCGCTAGTGTAATAGCAAGTGCTAAGGTCGATTTTTGTTTAGCCACAATGTTATCATGGATACGATTTTGCAGATTTTTTGCATTGTTAGCGTATTTTTCAACTAGGAGTTGCTTTTCTGTTTTTTCAAGCATCACTATATATACTACAGCAGAGATACTAAACAAAAAAATCAAAAATACAACAATAAAGTAGGATCTTCTGTTTTTCATTATTTGTCCATAAATGTCTGTAATACTTCTACACAAAGCCCCATAGCTGTACTCTCAAAGCCACGAACTTCTTTAATGTAAGATTTACAAAATCCCTCAACCATACAGGCACCGGCCTTACCACGCCATTCACCACTCTCTAAGTAAGCTTCCAAATCATCTTGATTAAATGCATTGAAAATATAATCGGTTTGAGAAATATCTATGATTTTTTTACTTTTTGAATGATAAATCATGCAGGTAATAATACTCGTAACATTTCCACTTTGTGTCATTAAAATATTACGAGCATCATCAATGCAGCGCGCTTTACGAAGAATATGCCCCTGACTTGTCACAACAGTATCAGCCACAACAAGAGGATAATCTTCAAAACCAAAAGCTTTTAAGTTAGTCTCATATTTTCCAAGGGTTGCCTGATAAACAAAGTTTTTTGCATTTACTGCGTTTACACGCTCTTCATCAAAATCTACACTCTCTTGAATGAAGTCAATACCAGCTTGATCTAAAAGCATCGCCCTAGTTTGTGATGAAGAACAGAGTCTAATACGCATTTCTGAGTGTCACTCCAAGATAAATAGCGATTATGCCAAGGACTATATTGATAGGAACCATATACTTTCCAATAAGTTCAAGTGCTTTTTTTGCACCTTGAGCATCACCTTTTTCTAGTAGTTTTTGCGCTTTATTATGTCTAAGTATCATCCCTAAAAGATTTGCTGCCATCAACATCCAGATCACTTCTTTGACATGCACAAGATTGTAAAGATGCATTGCACCTTCATCTATGACATTACCATTTGCATCAACTGCCGCCACACGAAATCCAAGACCAACAGCCATAATGACCGCTGTAATTATTAAAATAATTACAAAAGGAGTTACAATAGTAAAGAGTCTTTTAAGTGCATGAGAAATTCGCTCAAGTCTATGCAAAGGAGACTCAATTTGTACAAATGAATTATGCGCTGCAAACTTCATAGCTATCATTCCGCCAACCCATACAACTGCAGAAATGACATGTAAAAATACGATTTGCGTTCTGTAATCTGCAAAAAGTTCGATCATTAAATCTTTCATTACTTAAGAACCTCTGTTATAAATTTAAGTGCTTCTTCTTTTGCCTCTGGCAATTTTGAAGCATCTTTTCCACCTGCTTGTGCAAAGTCTGGACGACCACCGCCACCACCACCAAGAATTGGAGCTATTTTTTTGATCCAATCACCAGCTTTAGCATCACTGTTTTTTACACCTGCAGCTATTAAAACTTTATCGCCTTTAACTTGAAAAAGCATTGCACAAAGTTTTTCATTTTGATTTTTTAATTCATCAATTTTATCTTTAATATCCCCTGCTGGATACTCTTCAACCACTACACTTACACCATTAATATCACTTGCTGTGATTTCAACTTTTGCAGATTCTTGTGCTTCTTTCAATTCGCTTTTTAATTCTGTAATATTTGACTTAAGTCTATTGATACCCGCAATAAGATCAAGGTTTTTTACTTCTGCTTGAGCAGATTTGAGCACTTCTCTTTGGGCTGTAAAGTATTTATACGCTGCGTTTCCACAAACGGCTTCAATTCTTCTCACACCCGCACTTACACCTGACTCTTTTGTAATGATAAATGAGCCTATATTTGCAGTATTGTTCACATGCACACCACCACAAAATTCTATACTTGCATCTGCAAAACTCACCACTCGAACTTCATCACCATACTTCTCACCAAACTGAGACTTTGCACCAGATTTTTTTGCATCTTCTATGCCTAAAACTTCTGTTTTTGCAGGAATTGCTCTCATGATTTCAATGTTCACTCGCTCTTCTATCTCACTTAATTCGGCTTCACTGAGAGCTTTTGGATGAGAAAAATCGAAACGCAGTCGTGTTGCTTCATTGAGTGAACCCGCTTGAGAGATATGATCACCAAGTACATCATAAAGCACCGCATGAAGTAAATGCGTAGCTGAGTGATGTTTTACAATCTCATTACGTGAAATGTCCACTATCGCATCCACATTTGTATCTTCTTTTATACTCGAAGTTACTTCAATTTTAGAAAGATTAATGTCAAAAAACTTCTTTGTATCAAGAACTTTTGCACGACACTGTAGCTCACCACTATCACCACATTGCCCACCACTCTCTGCATAAAATGGCGTTTTATCAAGCATCACCCAACCTTTTTCACCAAGGTCAAGTTGCTCAACTCTATGAAAATTTTCATCTAAAACTGCTAAAACTTTTGAAACACTTTGTGTTGTCTCATAACCGATAAATTCATTTTTGCCAAAACTCTCAAGCAATGCCTTAAAGTCACCACTTACAGCATCATCTCCACTTCCCTTCCAAGCAGCTTTTGCCCGTTTTCTCTGCTCGCTCATTAAAGCTTCGAACTTTTGTGTATCTAATGTCAGGTTTTTTTCTTTGAGCATATCTTCTGTCAGGTCAAGTGGAAAACCAAAAGTATCATAAAGTTTAAAAGCGACTTCGCCACTAAAAACCTCTTTTGTATTTTGTAGTTCCATCTCAAATAGTGCTATTCCCGACTCGATAGTTTTAAAAAATCTTGCCTCTTCAAGTTCTATCTGCTCTTTTACTGCGTTTGACTTTGTAGCGATATAGTCATACTCTTGTCCCATAATGTCAACTAAAGTATCTACGAGTTTATACATAAATGGTTTACGAAATCCTAAAAGATACCCATGTCTTACAGCACGACGAAGAATACGACGAAGCACATAACCACGTCCCTCATTTGAGAAGTTTGTTCCTTGAGAGAGTAAAAAGACTGTTGTTCTAATGTGATCTGCGATGACGCGAAAAGAGGCACCTGTCTTATAAACATACTCTTTAGAAATCATATCTTCAACTTTACGGATAAGTGGCATAAAAAGTGATGAACCATAGTTTGAGAGCGCACCTTCTTTGATAGCTACAACACGTTCAAGTCCCATACCAGTATCAATAGAAGGATGTGCAAGAGGGATTCTCTCTCCACCTTTTTCTTTGACTTCATACTGCATAAAAACAAGATTCCAAATCTCTAAAAACCTGTCACCCTCTCCACCCATATGATCTTCAGGGCCACTAAAATGCTCAGCGCCTTGATCGTAAAAGATTTCAGAACATGGTCCGCATGGTCCAGTATCACCCATTGACCAAAAGTTATCTGCGTCACCAAGACGCATAATTCTCTCTTTAGAGATGTGCTTTTGCCATAGTTTTTCAGCTTCATCATCACTCTCATGCACTGTAACCCAAAGTTTATCTTTGTCTAAATGCAGTACTTCTGTGATAAACTCCCAAGCATAAGCAATAGCCTCTTCTTTAAAGTAATCTCCAAAGCTAAAGTTACCAAGCATCTCAAAGAAAGTATGATGGCGTGCCGTATGTCCAACATTTTCAAGGTCATTGTGTTTTCCACCTGCACGGATACAAGTTTGACAAGATGTTGCACGTGGATTTACAGGACGAGGAACTTCACCCGTAAATATCGACTTAAAAGGCACCATGCCCGCGTTGTTAAACAATAAAGTCGCATCATCAGGCACTAAGGGTGCTGAAGGAACTCTTGTGTGTTGTTTTGATTCAAAAAATTTTAAATACTCTTCTCTAATATCCATGTATATTCTCTTGTGTAAAATTACGCGATTATATCTAAAAGGGAATAAAAACCTTATAATAATGCTAATAATGAAAGAAAATTAATATTTAAGTACCTCTCTATAAGTGCCTGACAATACTAAATTTTACATTCATTTTACTTTACAATACTAAGATGCCTTTATAAGGAGATATCTATGAAAAGAGTAATAATAATTTTAGCCTTACTATTTGGTTTGGTTCAAGCAGAAGATGAGAGTGCAAAGGTTGTTTATGATTTAACAACAAATGATTTAGTAAAGTTTGAAAGAAGTGTACTCAAAGGCATCGTATTTAACAAAACACTTTACTCAGATCAGCTAAAAGAGTTAGAAGTTGCTGTTGTTATCCACGGAGGGGCGTATAGATTTTTTGTAAAAGATTTAGATAGCACTATCTTTAAGAAGGATAAAAAACTTCAAAAAGTCTATAAAGAGTTAAAAAAACGTATCGCAACAATGGCGGACACTTATGAAGTAGAGTTTTTGATGTGTGGTGCAGCGATGAAACGAAATAAGCTGACAAAAAAAGATATTGTCAATTTCGTACACATCATTCCCAACTCTACTATCGGACTTATCGACAAACAAAATGAGGGCTTTGCATACATTCCTGTACGAAATTAAGAATGAATTGTCACTTTTTTAGGTACTTTTTGTAACCTCTATGAGATAAATCTTTTATACAATTTCCAAACTAACTAGTAATGGAGTATTTGATTATGCATGAAAGAGAATTTATGGTAGATGCTAATAACCCTGATTTGGAATTTTTTTGTGAGCTTGATGATAGTTGTGCCCAAAGTATCTGTGAGAATGAGCTTGAAATACCCCAAGACTACATTAAAAAGATAGAATGTTATGATGCTGCGTTTAAAATATATCTCAAACCATCCCGTACATATTACCGTGATGACTGGTATGTAAACCTTACTCGCTTGGATTATGTATCATAAAATAACATTTTATTATATTTTTTCCAATTAAATTGACATTCTAAATATAATTAATTATAATGAATCTATCTAAATAACAGGGGATAGAATGAAAAAAATATTAATTAGTAGTGTGTTAACAACGCTTTTGGCTTCAAGCCTATTTGCAAAGGATATAAGTAGTTATGAATATGCAGCACTTAAAAGCAGTACAGATGTAAAAAGTGCGCTTTCAAGTAATGGTTTTAATGTTGTTGGTGAGTATGATGCAATGGGAAATCCAAACTATCATGTCGTTGCATTTACATGTCCTACTATGACAAATGCAGCTTCAAAAGAAGAGCGCGGTTTTGCGGGAGTACAAAAGGTTCTCGTTGATAAACAAGACAATAAACTTGTCTTTACAAATCCTGAGTATTTCATGCGTGCTTTTTTACAAGGTGACTTCAAAGAAGAATCTGCAGAGAAAATCAACTCAAAACTTGCTGCTGCGTTTGGAAAGATGACTCTCTCGCCTGATGCACTTGAAGATGATGATATTGAAGGTTACCACTTTATGATGGGAATGCCGTATTATGAAGATATGATTGAAATTGGTAAAGGTGGCGATTTACTTGCTAAACTCAAGAAAAATGCTGGTAAAAATCTCGTTTTTGAATTAAAACTAAAAAATTCTACCCTCGTAGGTGTTGCAATGCCAACAGAAAAAGGAGAAGCTTCTTATCTTCCTAAAATCAGAGGTGAAAAACACGCAGCTTTCTTACCATATATGATTTTAATAGAAGACAATAAAGCAAAAATTATGCATCCAAAATACGCTCTCTCAATCGCATTTCCAAAATTAAGTATGGGTGAATTTATGACTATATCTTCAACACCTGATGACATTGAAGAGTATATGACAGCCTTAGTTACTAAATAATATTAGGCACTATAATGAGCAAAAACGCTCATTATAGTATCAAAAATCTACTCTATGCTACCGTCTAAAAGCCCTTGCATATAGGCTTTTCTATCAGTAGTAATTTCTTCACCATCGTGATATAAGAGTGGGATTGTAAACCTGCTATTTTCTTCAACTGACTTGACTGCTACATTATCTGGACTGATTGTATTTATACCTGCCGCTGTTTCTGTTTCCCAATCTAGGAAGTAAGTTGCATACACAAGTTCTGAACAGACAATTTTTATACTTGTCTCAATGTCAAATTTAAAATCATAATCTTTTCCAAGTTGACGAAGTGTCAAAATTATACGTGCTTTTTGATCTTCTAAAGACTCCTGTGTATCATGCATAATTGCTAAATCATCAATATTTAAAAAGTGTTCAATTGTATTGATTTGTACACCATCACGCAATGCTTCATCTATTACTTTACCTGTTTGAATCTCTCTTCGGAGTGAATCTATCTTCTCTTGTGTAAAATATCTATCACCAGCATCTTTAAGTCTCTCAAGCTCATCCCAAATTCCTAAATTTTTAAGCTCTTCATCTGTACCAATGTATACAGCCGCATGTCCCCAATGTCCAGGAATAAGCTTATCTGTCAATCATCAAAAACTTTTATAGGCAAGTAAATAATCATCATAACGAATAAGCATAGCAGAAAGGCTAAGAGCAACAAGCTAAAAACGCTCTTTTTCACTATACTGAGGATCACTCTCTTTGACAAGATACTGGTATCTTGAGATATAATCATCTGATGCTGCTTTTGTGTCAAGATAAGCTAGAGTCATCTTATGCATATCATCCAAATCTTCACCACTCAATGGATCTTTCTCTTTTACTTCTTCAAAAAGTCTAAATGCTTTTGTTCTGTTTGCTAACATCTCTTCAACAAACATTTGGTATGGATTGAGTGTATTTCCTGATGGTTGGAGTATCTCTATCGCTGTTTTTTCATTACCGTTCGAGCTTTGACAAGCTGTTTTCATCCTCGATAATTATCTCTTTATATCGCCTAGATAGCATACTTGCAGCGATTCCACTCCCAAGTTTTTGCACCTCTTTATCGAGGTTTAAAATGGGTGTTGTGTGATAACCGCAACTTGGGGATTTTGCTTTTAACACAATTTTATCAACTTCTTTATGCTCATCCATAAACGCAGTTATCTCTTTTTCTAAACGCAGTGTTACATCTTTGTTTGTTTCATCAGTAATGATTCTGTTTTGGCCATCAATTTCTACTACATTGATGCGTTCTCTAGGTGTTCCAAAGAGCGGAGCTTCAGGACAAAAAGGAATTATCTCATACTCTTTTAAAGCCTCTGTTACTGCGTTTAGCTTTTTAGTTTTACCATCGTAACGGCACTGTTCACCTAAAATACAGGCAGAGACTATGACCTTTTTTTTAGCAGATGACAATAGACTTTATCTCCGTCATCTCTTCTATAGCAAAACGTGGACCCTCACGCCCTACTCCACTGAGTTTCACTCCACCATAGGGCTGAATATCAAAACGCAAGGTCGGCATATCATTAATGACAATTCCACCGGCATCAAGTTCATCTATCGCACGATTTGTTAAGCCCAGATCATTTGTAAAGATAGAAAACTGTAGTCCATAGGGAGAGTCATTCATACGCTCGATCGCATCATCAAAACTACTTACCTTTACAAGGCTGACAATTGGTGCAAATACCTCTTCACAGACTATTGCCATATCATCACGAACATTAGCCATCACACAAGGATAAAATGTTCGTCCTTCAAGTCGCGGTAACAGTAAAGGAATTGCACCCTCTTCTATGGCAGACTCTACCCAAGCCATAGCACGTTTACAAGCTTCATCATCGATTAGTGGTCCCATAAAGGTTTCATCTTCATAAGGAGAACCAACTTTGAGTTTCTTTGTTGCAGTTGCCACCATCTCAGCAAACTCATCATAGATATCTTCTTCAACATAGATGCGTTGCAGACTAATGCACACCTGACCTGAATTTACAAAAGCCCCTAGAGCACATTTTGTGGCTGCATAAGCTAAATCAGCTGATTTTTCTATAAAAGTCGCTGCATTTCCACCAAGCTCAAGTCCTACTTTTTTGATACCTGCATTTTTTGTAATGATATTGCCAACTGGAACAGAACCAGTAAAGGAAATCACACGAGGAATATCTGAAGTAATCAAGGCACTCCCAACCTCTGCATCACCATACACAACACTCAAAGCATCAGGTATAGCATAATCACTCTCTATAAAAAGCTTGGCAAATTTGTAAGCAGTTAAAGGTGCTTCTGGGGTAGGTTTGAGCACTACTGCGTTTCCTGCAACAAGTGCAGGTCCAAGTTTATGTGCTACAAGGTTGAGAGGAAAATTAAAAGGCGTAATGGCAACAACAACACCGGCAGGCTCACGACGAAACATTGCTAGTGTCTTTTTCCCACTTGCCATTGCATCTGTATTTATCGTCTCTCCATGCATTGTTCGCATTGTCTCTGCAGAGAGCGTGATAGTCTCAATACAACGCTCAACTTCTATACGCGCAAAAGTGATAGGTTTTCCAACCTCATCAGTAATGGTATGTGCTATATCTTCTTTATTTTCTTTAAGTTTTTTAGCCACATCTAAAAGCCACTCACAGCGTTGTGCAAGTGTAGACTTTTTAGCAAACTTTGCAGCCTCTTTAGCTATTTTCAATGCTTTTTTTGCGTCATCTGCGTCACATATAGGGGCAGTTGAGACAACCTCCCCACTAAATGGAGATTTTCGCTCACTTAGATTCTTTTTTGTAGCTTCAGTAGAACCGAAAAATATTTTTGCATGCATAATATAGTATCCCTTACTAAATAATATGAGAGATTATATCATTTATAAAATAATTTTTATTTTACAAACTCAAAATCTTGTGTTCAATTTTGACATGCATGCTCTTATTTTTCTAACTGCTCAAGATCTGCTTCATCAAGAAGTTCCATTTTTGGAATTGCTATAGCAATGATAATAAGTGCAATTCCATATAACAATACAAAAAATGTTGCATGCTCCCCACTAACATCTACCAAGCTTATTTTTCCATGGTTTTCGCCCATAAGTGGTTTAAAGATTGTGTCGTAATATTTTGTAAAAACATACCCACCGAAAATACCACCAACTGCACCTACAAGAACATCAACTCTTCCCTCTGCTATAGAGACAGGACCTGTTCCTGGACATTTTCCAAGAATAGCCATAGAGATACCAAATAAAATACCCCCAATAACTAAACCGGAGATTATCATAGGTTTTACATGATACGATGCATACCCCATTTTTATCGCAAAATAGAGAGCTATACTTGTAATTCCGATCGCTAAAAAAAGCATTTTTGGGATGATTGTATCTTTACCCATTGCAAAACCAGCTATCTTTTCAAATTTATCAACCCTTGTGTATTGGATAATTCCACCAAACAAGATACCGATAAAAAAGACCATCCAAAATGAACCATGCCCCTCATACTGAACAATATTGTACATATTTTCTGTTCTGTCTAAAACAAAATCAATATATTCACTCATACTCATTTTGAAGCTCCTTTGTTATAAAAAAACTTACCAGTAATGAGTAGTGTCACCAAAACAACTCCCCCAAATATCATGCTGCTAAAAGCAGTTTGGCTCATTCCTGAGAGAAAATGCCCTGATGTGCATCCGCCAGCAAGTCTCGCGCCTACAATAAGAAAAAATCCAGAGATAAAGCTCCAAACAAGACGAGACTTTACAGAATTATTTTTGTAACGCTTCCATGCACTTGGCATAACACTGATACGAAAAGATTTTGTTATAAAAACAGAGGTAAAAAGCCCACCGACTAAAGCACCAAGAAGCATCACACCTTCCCATGCTCCAGGTTTTTCTATCTCTTGAAGGTAAGTATACTGTTCTGGATCCATGCCAAACAATATCCCTGCATAATAAGGAACATAAGTAGATGCTCCAATAGGTCTATCTGCTCCAAATACAGAAAATGTAAATAAGAGTAATAAACTCATCAATATCCCACCTAACCACCAAGGCAATCTTCTTTTCATAACTTTTCCTTATGCATTTTATAATTACTAGAAATTGTACTATTAAAAAAACAAGAAATGGTAAACAAATTGTAAATAAAAACTCATTACAATAGTATCATGAAAATATTTATCTTAATTTCTATCTTGTATTCCTTTCTAAGTGGATATGAAGCAGACAATTGGTCCCATGATTACAACAAAACTCTGAAACTTGCACAAAAAGAGCATAAAAATATTTATCTCTTTATAGGTGCTGACAAATGTCATTTTTGTAAAATGTTTAAAGAAAAAACACTTTCTAAAAAATGGATTATAAAAAGACTCAAGCAAGACTATAAGGTCATTTATCTCTCACGTGACAGACACTACATCCCAGAAAAGTTTCAAAAGTTTGGCGTACCACGCCACTATTTTCTAGATTCTAATGGCAAGATACTTTTTGAGAGTTTTGGTGTCTTAGAACCTGCAGGATTTGTGACTATGCTCGATGAGGCGGACTTAACTAAAGAGTGATATTTTCTACAATAGCAATTTCATTTGGTGTTACAATAACTGCATCAAAAGTAAAAGTAACATCCAGAGCATTTTTTTTCATATAAACATTGGCTGTTTTAATAAGTCGTGAAAGTTTTGTCGGTGTGATATTTTGAATAGCAAGTTCATAATCTTCTCCACTTTTAACCTCAACAAAATGTAGTACATCATCTTTTGAGCTTATGATATCTATCTCCCCAAAACGAGCATAGAAGTTTCTCTCAACTATCGTATGACCAAGCTCAATAAGATATCTACAAGCCTTCTCTTCTGCTATATTTCCTTTTACTCTACTCATATATACATCTTGAAATTACTGACATAAATATTAGCAGTTAATCACATTTACTTTTATAGACTTAAACGCAGCAGTTAAGATAAGTTCATCACTTTTATCTCCGAAAAGATTGTTTATTTTGGAGTCTGCATGATGAAAAGTTGCAAAAAGTGTTTTTGGTTGTACTTTGTCTGTAAACTTAATAGTCAAAGGATTTGTTTCACCAAACTCTGTCTTGAGTATCACCTTCTCACTTGTAAAGTCTGCAGCATCCTCTTCATAAACCAACAAAATATCTTCGTCATATCTGTCATTGAGCTTCGCACTGCGTTTAGTTTGTGCTGCATTGTTGTAGTGTGCTAGCGTTCTTCCTGTAGTAAGATGATATCCATCAAGTTTTTTGCTTTGTATCTCTTGTATCATTCCACGTAGTTTGTACTGATGGTATTTGAAGTATCCATACCCATCATCTGTTCGAAAATCAAGCTGATGTAAAATAGGTGTATCTTCTGTATGTACAGGCCATTGTAGTCCACGTTTACGATGTTTTTCTAGTCTGTGATAATCTGCCCCGCTAAAACGTTTATACGCTACACGTTGCACTTCACTCCAAACATCTTTACTTGAATTGTAGTTCGCATCTCCGCCCATTTTATTATCAAGTATTTGTAATACTTCCCAATCATCTGGCAGGTCTGATTTGACTAAGGGTTGTGAGAGATGCAGTCTTCTCATAGCATTGATGTAAACACCTGTTTTTTCATAAGCAGACTTTACACCCACAACAATATCAGCACGATGTGCAATATCCGTCATAAAAAGCTCTTGAACAAAAATCATCTCTAATTTTTCAAATGCTTTATCTACTTTGTTAAGATTTGGATGAATATGTGTTAAATCCTCTCCAATGTTGAGCACAACTTTTACTTCATCTTCAAGCATCGCATCAACAAGCTGTGGTGTCATAAGACCAACTTCTTTTGGAGTTTCGTAGTCAGGGTCATAATAAGGAAGCATTCCCATATCACAAGCGCCTTGAACATTATTTTGACCACGAAGAGGCATAAGTCCTGCCCCCGGTTTACCGATATTTCCTGTCATAAGAGCCAAGTGTGTTATAGCCATAACAGCGTAACTTCCATCAGTATGTTCAGTGATGCCAAGTCCCCAAAAAATCATAGACTTTTTAAGTGCATACTCTCGTGCTACTTTACGTAGCATTTTTGCAAGATATTCATAGCCTTCAATACTCTTAAAATAGTCAGGATTTGCATAATGGTCACTCAAGATTTTCTCTTTAAAGTCCAAAAATCCTTTTGTTCTGTCTGCAACAAAACTCTCATCATACAGCTCTTCATCTATAATAACATAGGCAAGCATATTTAAAATAAGAAGATTTGCTTCATGTGGCATGATAGCCTTATACTTTGCAAAACGATGAAGTTTTATCTCTCGAACATCAAAAACTGCTAAGTTATCATGTTCACGTGCGACATCAAGAATGCGATTTGCAATGATGGGATGCGCTTCTGTTGTATTTGACCCGATAACGATCATAAACTCAGCATTATATATATCGTTATAAGGATTTGTTGCAGCGCCCTCACCGATAGTCTCACGCATACCTCGCAAAGAAGGAGAGTGACATACCCGTGCACAGTTATCAACATGAGGAGAGTTTAAAGTATGGCGTGTAAATTTTTGAAAAAGATAAGCTGATTCACAAGAAGTACGTGCTCCACCAATAGAACAAATTGCCTTACGTCCATACTTTTCTTGTACCTCTCTCATCTTCATAGCGGCTGCTGTTGTAGCACTCTGTAGTGTAGTCTCATACCAAACATCGTCTAATTCTGTAAGTGTATCTACTACTGCTTCTTTAATAGCAGGATTTTCTGCAAGAAAACTCTTTTTGATACGGGGAATACGAAGTCTATCATCAGCATCAACAAAATCAAACCCGTACTTTCCCTTGATACAAAGTTTCCCTTGGGACACTACTCCATCAGGATGGGCAAAAATCTTTTTGATTTTATTCTCTTTGACATCTACATGAGCGGCTATATCACACCCTACCCCACAGTATGTACATACGCTGTCTATTGTTTCTATGTTTTCCATTTTTTCCCATCCCTCACGATAACTACAATTCAATAAGATTGTTCAAAGAAATCTATTTTGTGGAGTTTACAATTCTTTGTCTTAAAAAGCTTGGAAGTAAGTTTATAATGTGAATGATTAAATAAAACCTAAGCGGAAATGCATAGAACTTTTTTCCTTTTTCTATGGCATTTTTCATTCGTTTAACCCCTTCCTCTGTCTCAAGCAAAAAAGGCATCTTAAACTCATTTTTATCCGTAAGCTCACTTTTTATAAATCCAGGCAAAAGCGTTATCACTTTAATTCCATAAGGCGCATATTTATATCTAATGCCTTCAGCATAGGCATTTAACGCACGTTTTGAAGATGCATATACCTTTGCACTCGGCATTGTAAAAAGAGAAGAGAGCGAAGAGATAAATACTATCTTAGCACTGCGTTTAGCTTTGAGTTTTGGGAGTAATATCTCTAAAATAGCATGATTTGCAAGAACATTGACATCATACAAATGTTTAAACTCTTTAATAGTGGCAATATCCCCTGAGTGTCCAAGTGAAACACCAGCATTGAGTATGACCAGATCAGGTACTGTCATGGCATCTATCTTCTTTTGTAAAAGCTCAAAATCTGTCACATCAACAGCTATAATGCTGATATTTTTACATTTATCTTTTAACTCATCTCGTAAAGCCTCAAGGCGTTCTTTTCGTCTTGCTAAGAGTATAAGTTCATTATCAAACGCAGCATATTGACGGGCAAACTCTGCCCCAAGTCCACTACTCGCACCCGTAACAAAAACCCTCATAAAATAATAAGTGTTATGCTTATTTTTCTCAAGAGCATATGATGTTCCACTAAATTAGATTATCCTAATCATAGCAGGTCTTCCATTTACAAAGTTAAGAGACTCTATCTCGTTTATCATATTTTTGAGATTTTTTTCTCTTGCACAATGGGTAGAAATCAGTAAATTTGCGCTCTCTTTTTCACTCGGACGTTGTAGCATTGTCTCAATGGAAATATGATGATTTTCAAATATTTTTGCAAGATTAGCCAAAACTCCAGCTCTATCATTTACATTAATTCGAAGGTAGTATTTTGACTCTATATCATCATTAGATTTTAATGTCAGTTGGTTCCCTTCCATAGGTTTGTTAAACCCAAGCATTGGTGTAGATTTACCACTTCTTGCAATATCAATGATATTTGCTACAACAGCAGAAGCCGTTGCATCACCACCAGCACCCGGACCATAATAGAGTGTTTCACCTACTTTGTCACCGACCACAGAGATACCATTCATAACACCGTCAATCTTTGCTATCATCTCTTCTTTTTTAATTAAACATGCATGAACACGAAGTTCCACTTCATTTGCATCTTTTTTTGCAATTCCCAGTAATTTGATAGCATAACCAAACTCTTTAGCAAATGCGATATCTTCTTGTGTAACATTTTCAATACCTTCGATAAGAATATCTTCAGGTTTTGCATTAATACCATAAGCAATAGAAGCTAAGATGAGAAGTTTATGTGCCGCATCATAACCACCAACATCAAAAGTTGGATCTGCTTCTGCGTAGCCAAGCTCTTGAGACTCTTTAAGTATAGCATCATAAGCTACACCCTCGTCTGTCATTTTGCTCATCATATAGTTACAAGTACCATTCATTATTCCCATGATGGATTCTATGTGATTTGCAGAGAGTCCATCACGCAATGCTGTAATGATAGGAATACCCCCAGCAACACTTGCTTCAAACTCAAAGGGAATATCACCCGCTAATTCTTGAAGCTCATATCTATGATACGCTAGTAGTGCTTTGTTTGCAGTAACAACTGCTTTACCAGCTGCAAGTGCACGTTTTACAACTTCAAATGCTTCATCAACCCCACCCATAAGTTCTACTACAATGTCTATTGTCTCATCTTGTAAAATATCATCAATATTATCTGTTAGTTTGATGTCTAAACCACGCTCTTTTGAAAGGTTCTTCACTACTCCACTTTTGACAACTATCTTATTACCAGCACGCGCAGAAATCACATCTGCATTATCTTTTAAAATATTGGCAACACTTGTTCCAACAGTTCCAACACCTATAATTCCAACTTTAATCATTATTTATTTTCCTTACCACAATCGAACTGCTTCAAAAATTCTTTAACATTTCTTGCTGCTTGGCGAATTCGGTTATCATTTTCTATAAGTGCTATACGCACATAACCTTCTCCATATTCACCAAAACCAATTCCCGGAGCAACAGCAACACCTGCTTCAGTTAAAAGTCTTTTTGAAAATTCCAATGAACCTAAATGTGCAGCACACTCTGGGATTTTAGCCCAAGAAAACATACTCGCCTGATTTTTATTGATATGCCAACCAGCACGGCCAAATGCTTCAATGAGTACTTCCTGACGATGATTATACTTATCTGTAATCTCTTGTACACAGGTTTGATCCCCATTTAGTGCAACAGTCGCAGCAACTTGAATAGGAGTAAACATCCCATAATCAAGCCATGATTTAATCTTTTGTAATGCCCCTATAAGTTTAGGATTACCTACAAAAAAGCCAACACGCCATCCAGCCATATTGTAGCTTTTTGAAAGTGTAAATGATTCTACTGCAACATCCTTAGCGCCTTTGACTTGCATAATCGAAGGAGTTTTGTAACCATCAAATGTTATATCACCATAGGCTATATCTGAGATTATGTAAAATCGCTTCTCTTTTGCCATAGCAACTAGACGCTCATAAAACTCTGGTGTTACTGTTGCTGTCGTTGGATTATGTGGAAAGTTTACCAGTACATATTTTGGTTTTGGAGAGCTCTCTTTGAAAACTTTTTCTAGACTTTCAAAAAATTTATCTTCATCAAGATTATAATGCTCATCAAACTCTAAGCCAAATTTTATAACATTTCCACCAGCAAGTATAAAAGAATACTCATGGATAGGATACGTAGGATCTGGAACTACAGCGACATCACCTGGATTTGTAATAGCATAGGTAAGATGCGCATAACCCTCTTTTGAGCCCATAGTTGCTACACATTCAGTCTCTGGGTCAAGCTTACAATCATAACGACGCTCATACCAGTCAGCAATTGCTTTGAGTAGTTTAGGAATTCCTTTTGAAGAAGAGTATCCATGTGTTTTTGTTTTTTGGGCTGACTCAATGAGTTTATCTCTTATATGCTCAGGAGTAGGTCCATCAGGATTACCCATAGAAAAATCAATTACATCTTTACCTGCACGACGCTCAGCCATTTTAATGTCATTTACTTCTGCAAATACATACTTAGGAAGTCTCTCAACTCTATTAAATTTAAACTCATCAAACATTTTTTGCCCTCTAAAATAATTAATGTTATTTTAGCAAAAAATTATTAGAATAAGGTAACATCGAAGAAAGTTATCTACTTCCTAGGGGATGTAAGATTAGTCCATCTCGTACATTTTTAAGCGTATACAAATCTGATATTTTCATATACTTCGCATTTTTAGGTATCACAAGTGAAATTTTTTTATAGACTCTATCTCTTTTGAGTAACTTAACAAGATGAAGAGAAGCGTCATAATATGCAATATATGGATACCAATGATTTCGTCTTGAACTATTAATATTGAGTCCGCGAATCTCAGAAACATTAAACCAATGTGCATACAAAGAACGACGCAATTCTACTTTTTTTGCATTTTCAAGTTTTGGAAGGTTGAGATGTCCTTCATCCATATCTATAGTAAAAGTCCACTCTTTTGCATTGTTTCGTGTTACATCTACGATTTCACAACCACTTTTGTTGAGTTCATTTTGTAAAATCAGTGGGTCAGTTAAATACTCTGAAACAAGCTTAATACTCCATGAAAACTCTGAAGCATCAAGATGAGATGCGCTCGTAACATATCTAAAATACCCTATACTTCGTAGTGTATCATCCATAATTCGCACAAAGAAGATAGGATAACCATTTGTTTTAAAATTCAATGTAAATTCTTGAGGTGATTTAAAAAAAAGTTTTAAGAGTCCATTATCTTTAAGTGTTTGTATAATTTTAACGGCATCAACTCTGTCTTTTATATAATAAGCAGACTTTGGATCAAAAATAACACGAATGAAATCTTCATTATTTGTATAAGTTTTTTCATCTATAAAAGTTTTTATCTTTGCAATAACCGGATCGTCATATGATTCTACACCATCAAGCGTAAATTGATTTTCTAGTGCAGATAAAACTACGACTGATAACAAAAAGCTTACAAAGAGCTTTACCATCTACGGCCTCGGTTGAGTCTTTTAAATTCATCTGCACTAATCTCTTGGAGTTTTCCATCTTTATACCAAAGTCTCAAAGTATTTTTATTATTAAATTTGATTTTCTTTCCATTAAGATTTACATCAACATACCCGTGTCCAAACATCAATATCCACTCTTTTTTAGGGTCTAATTCAAAAGGAGTTTTAAAAGTTCTTTGGTACTTTTTATTTGTTTCTACATCAACGTAACCAAGCCATACTTTTGAACGTGGCATCACTTCTAAAGAATATACAACTGCTTTTTCTTTTTTTATTGAAGGCGTTTTTTTCTCTACTTTTGTAAGGTTTACTTCTACGACATCAGCACTTGTAGCATTGACTTCTATTTTTGCAAGAAGTGGTTTTTTTATATTCTTAGCAGCTTTTTCTATTGTAGTATTATCTACTTTGAGTCTCTTCTCATTTGAGTTTTGTGCTACACCAAGCGTATAATACAAAGCAACTAAAAAGATAATTATAGCAATCACTATATAAACAATGGTAAGATTTATAGACTTCTTAGGTGATCCAAAAACACCTGCATCAAATATTTCTTCTGCTAATGGTTCATCTTTAAAACACAAAAGCCCTTGCTCTTTTAACTCATCTAAATTTAGATTGTATTCTCTTTGCAAGATACCTATAAAACCTATAAACTGAACACGTGTAAAACCATCAAAATCTTCATCTAAAATCGCTTGAATATGAACAATAGGAATATGTGTATCTTCTGATATTTTTTGCGCACCAATTTTTTTGAGTTTTTCTACTGTCTCACTCATATCGCATCCTATCCATTAAAATAGCTCCGGCAACACTGACATTTAAAGAGTCAAAATCATGCGCCATTTTTATGCTTACAATCTTGTCGAGCTTAGAACTAACCCGAGAAGTGAGTCCTTCACCTTCATTGCCTAGAACCAAGACTCTTTTTTTCGCAATGTTTACTTCTCGTATATCTGTACCACCCATATCAGCACCATAACTTATAAAACCTGACATTTTAAAATCATTCAGTAAGTTATGAATATTTTGCTCTACAGCTAAAGGCATATCAAACAAAGCTCCTGTACTTGTTCTAAGGACAGGTTCAATATTTAAATGCTTAATCCCGCTAACGATGATAGCCTCAACACCTAAAGCATACGCACTTCGAACTATCGCACCAATATTGCCTACATCCGTTAAACCGGCTAAAACAAGAACAAAATCTTTATCAAAAAAAGTCTTATAATCATGAAGTTTATAATCTTCAACCTCAGCTAAAAAACCTTGATGATTAGAATTTTTACTCATCTTTACAGCAGCTTCATTTGGAATACGTTTGATTTCAAAGCCCATTTTCATAAGACGAGAATACTCTTTTTTGTCGAGTTCTTTTGCAAGATAAAGTGTCTTTATTTTTTGCGGATAGTGGTTGATAAGATAGTAGATTGGTTGTTTTGCATAAATTAACATAAGTGTATTTTATCTAAAAAAGGTGTCTAGTAGCTTATTTTTACAAAAATTATATATAAATTCATACTAAAGGAGTCGTTGATATATCTCTTTGACATTTTCACCTGTAATTTTGGCGATAAGTTTGGCTTGTACTTTTTTAGGTAAATCAAGTGCTAATATATCATTTTCACTTACAGCAGAACTATTTTGAGCAGCACTTGCTTTAATCACGACAACCCACTCACCCCGAAAATTTCCATCCAAAGTTTTAAGTATTTCACTAGCAGTACCACGCAAATATCTCTGATATTTCTTTGTAAGCTCTTTGCATAAAAATATCTCCCGCTGAGGAGCTTCTTTATCTAGCTCTAAAAGAAGTTTTTCCAAACGATGTGGAGACTCATACAACACTGTAGTATATCCATTATGCAATGCTTGGTGTAGTCCTTCACTTCGACTTGCACCTTTATGATCTAAAAATCCAAAAAAGAGCATCTTTGTTTCACAAAATCCACTTGCTACAAACGCAGTAAGTACTGCGTTTGCACCAGGTAGCACATCATATTTAAGTCCATTTTCAAGACAATAAGAAACTAAAACTTGTCCAGGATCACTCACACCCGGCATGCCTGCATCACTAGCATAAACAACATTTTGTTCAAAAAAAGAGGGTTCTAGTTTTTCAACAAAAGCTGACTCGTTATGAGAATGCAGTGAAATAAATTCTTGATCTTCTTTAAACGCAGTGTTATAACGTTCTTTCAAAATGTGGATGAGTTTTTTTGTGACGCGAGTATCTTCGCAAAGTAGAATGTCGGCACCACTCAAAGCTTCAATAGCTCTAAGTGAGATGTCGCCAATATTTCCAATCGGAGTTGGAACTAAAGTTAGCAAGTTAAAAAATTATTTTTTATTGTAACGTGCGTTAAATTTCTCGATACGTCCAGCAGTATCAACCATACGCTCAGAACCTGTGAAGAATGGGTGACATTCATTACAAATATCTATTTTCATTTCTGGTTTTTGGCTTTTTGTTACAAAACTATTTCCACATGCACATGTTACAGTACAATCAACTAACTCTGGGTGAATACCTTTTTTCATCTTTTTACCTTTTGACACTCGTCGAAGTACGAATATCTATATATTTTTTAATTCCGTATGGGGGCAGAATTTTGTAAAGCGAATTATAACCAAATTTTTCTTAAATTGCGCCAAATATACATTACAAAAGTATTTTTGAAGCCACTGCTAGTGCTGCACTTTCTGAACGCAGTACCATAGGAGTATTGAGACGAAAGACCTCTTGATTTGCTAAAAATTCTTTCTCTTTTGGAGAAAATCCACCTTCACAACCAATCAGCACAGTTGTAAAATCACTCTCACACGCTAAAATTTTTGGAGTAAAATCAAATACTTTTGTATCTGGAAAGTTTTCAATAAAAGTTTCGATGTTTTTATAGGTATCAAACTCCATCATCTGCGTTCTTCCACACTGCTGATTGGATGCTTGTAAAATCCGCTCATAGCGTTTAAAATCTGGTTTAAAATTCTTTTGGCTTCTGTCGCAATAGACAAATGATATTTTCTCAACACCAATTTCATTTAAACTTGCCAAAACCTTTTCAACTGATTTGTTATCAATAACACACCAGCCAATGTGCAGACTTTTCATTGCTTTTATTTCTAAAATTTCTGATGATACACGTTCAAAAAATGCACCTCGAGCTTCTATCTCTTGCAATCTGTAAATGTGAAGTCGCTCTATCTCATGTGGATTACGAAAGCCAAGGGTATCACCTACTCCGTGACGGCGTACTTTGATAAGGTATTTAAAATCCTCTCCCTTAATGCGAAAAGACTCTTTTCCTGCATCTTCATTCAAAAGATAAATCATACTAAATAAACCACATCCATAAAGAGATAAGCACTACAAGTATAAATTCAATCTGTAAAATTGTTCTTGCAAAAGGCTTATAGACATTAAAAGCATGCTCTTTTGTAGTACTTAAATACTTTAAACCTTTTGCACGTTTGGCTTCAAGCACTATGAGAACAATAGCCAAAATTATCATAATGATATTTTCAACACTAAAAGAGAGATGTTTCGCTGCCATCATGACAATGCCCGTAAAAAGCAGTGTTCCAAGTATCGTTATCATCAAAGGCATAAGATACAAAGCATTCATACGCTTATATTTTTCAAGATCTTTTGAGGAGATAAGTATAAAAAGATTTAAAAAAATCACCACTAAAAAACCGACTGCACTCCAACTGTGTAGGGATAAACCCATAGTATACATTTCATTCATAACGAAATTATAGTAAAATATGCCCACTAAACAAAGTACGCAATAAAAGGATGCCTTATTATGACTGTTTCAATTGAAAAAGCTTTAGAACTTATCTACACCAATACAAAACCTAAATCCATAAAAATCATTCCTATTGAAGAGGCTTTAGGCTTCATTTTAGCCGAAGATATTATTGCTACACATAACCTTCCTCCCTTTGACAACTCCGCTATGGATGGCTATGCTGTAAAAGTTGAAGATTCAAATAAATGCGTAGAAGTAGGCTGCACAATTTTTGCTGGGGATGACTTTAGAGGTGAACTCAAACACGGTCAAGCGATTAAGATCATGACAGGGGCGAGGATTCCACTTGGAACACAGTGTATTGTTCCCATAGAAGAGACTCAAGTATGCCAAAGCGGTGTCAAACTTCCAGATAACCTTACAATGTCTAAGCATATTAGACTAAGCGGTGAAGATATCAAAAAGCAAACGCAGCTACTGTGTCATGGAGATAAAATTGATGCACATCAGATCACGCTTTTAGCATCTCAAGGTATTTCTCATATAAAAGTATATAAAAAGCCAAGAGTTGCGCTCTTTGCCTCTGGAAATGAGCTAAAAATGCATTTTGAAAATGTAGAAGAGTATCAACTCTACAATACAAACACACCAACACTACTCTCACGCGCAAAAGAGCTTGGTTGCGAAGTAGAGTTCATAGGTACTGCAGCAGATACACTTGAGGATATTCATACTCATATAAAAAGTGCACTTGAGTGTGATTTTATCATTACATCTGGAGGGGTAAGCGTTGGGGATGCAGACTTTACTAAAGAAGCATTTACTGCGTTTGGCTATGAAATACTTTTTGATAAAGTAGAAATAAAACCCGGTAAACCAACAACTTTTGGAAAAACAGGCGATAAAATCATCTTAAACCTTCCAGGAAATCCAATGGCGGCTGCTTTAAACTTTGAACTCTTTGGACAAAGTATCATCTATGCTATGAGTGGTGTCAAAAAGAAATTTATCAATACTATAGATGCAAAAATGAAAGATGACTATAAACTTAGAGCAGGAAGAAGAAGCTTAATACCAGGATATTTTGATGGAGAGTATTTTTCTGTATGTGAAGAGTTTGCACCGGGAATGGTCTCACCACTTGCTTATGCAAATGCTTTTATCATGGTAAGTGAGGAGTGTTCCCAAATAAAAAAAGATGCAATTGTAAAAATCATCAGTACAAAATTTAGTTTTACAACAGAGAAGATCAAAAGCCTAGTTAGTTAGACTGACTCAGGGTTTATAAACTTCTCTTCTCTTTTTATCTTCTCAAAAAGTTCGCTATCTTTAAAATCATTCAGCACTTGCTGTGAGAAGATAATCTCTTCAAGTTTTATTTTTCCCATATTTTCAGAATAAGCATCTTCATTAAAGCATTGTGCATAACCAGTCTCTGTCTCATGCACTATCACACTATGAAGTTTTACCTCTTTTTCGCCATTGATTTTAGAGGTAAGCTGTAACAGTTTATCTATCATTACAAATATGACACGAGAAAATTGTTCAGCTGAGGGAGAAACAGGAAGCAAAACCCAGCGTGCAGAATGTTTTTTCATATCTTCTACAAACGCAGTATCATCATCTCGCCACAAAGCAATAGCATGATCAAAACTCTCAATCAAATCTTTCATATTCTGCTTCATCAAACCAAAGTCATACACCATCTGACCATTATCTAAAAAATTTGACTCAAAAAGAAGTTCAATTTTGTAAGAGTGTCCATGGATAGAACTTCTACACTTAATAGTAGAACACCCTCTCACAATATGTGCATTTTCAAATTTAAACAGTTTTCTTATTATCATACTTACACCCCTTTATTTGCATCCCAAATTCGTATATGCAGTCTATCACTAAAGTTATATCCCTTTGCTTTACAAAACTCAATAAGCGGTTCTGTATTTTCTTCAAGTTCTTCTTTATTTCCAGCAACCGGCATACAATAAACTTTCGTTTGAGGAGAATGTATACAAATGCTTTGTATCTCATCTTCAAGCGCAATATTGATGGATTCTTTGTCAATAGAGAACTTAAAAAACGCATCCTTTGCATTAGATGCGATATTATAAATCACATCTCCTCTGATACGCTTAGACTCTGGTTCATTTGAATTTGAAAGCTTTACTGAAAGTGCAAAAATACACTCCTTATAAACAGGATACTTTTCAAAATCAACGGATAGAGAGCCATTAGTCTCAAAAGTTATCTGATGTCCATTTGCAACAAGCATTTCTAAAAACATAACAAATACTTCATCATTTGCATAAATAAGTGGTTCACCACCAGTAAGTACAATATCTACAGCTTCAGGTAAATCATATAAAGACAAGACATTCAACAACTCTTGCGCTTTATTTATAGGAATCCAATTTTGCAAGAAATGCTCTTTATTTACTGCATAGACTGTATCACAGCCTAAAACTTCATCTCCATTGGGAGCACGTTCACTGCAAGCAAAACCCTCACATTTCATATTGCATCCACCAAAACGAAAAAAGAAAGAAGGTGTACCTACATACTTTCCTTCCCCTTGTATAGAGTAAAAGTGTTCAACGAGGTAAATCATCCACCCGTCTCATAAAATGCACGGTTAGAGCTTTCATCATCTTCTCCACCCCAGCGGTTTTTCTCAGGTTTTGTACGTACGACTTCTTTTAGCACAGCTGCTGCACCTTTGATGTCCCCACGTTTAATTGATTCTGCGATACTCATCGCTTCATCAAAATACAAACATGGGATAAGATTTCCCTCCGCTGTCAATCGAATGCGATTACACTGCTTACAAAAATCATCACCATAGGGCTCGATAATGCCAAACCTGTAAGCATCTTTCATACGATAATAGTGAGAAGGAGAGCTACCATCAAATCCTTCATCTTCAAACTCATATTTTGTACGTAAAATTTCTAAAAGTTCATCTGACTTGAGTCCAGATATATCTGCTTTAGCAAACTTGTTTTGCATATATTCGATAAAACGCACCGTCATGCCACGCTCTTTAGAATATTCTAAAACATCTATGATTTCATCTGCATTCATATTTTTCATTGGAACCATATTTACTTTAACTTTAAGCCCAACTTTTAATGCCTCTTCTACACCCTCAAGTACATTTTTAAGTACATCTTTTCCTGCAATAGCCTGTGCCACTTCAGGTTTTAGGGTGTCTATACTTACATTGATACGTTTTAGTCCTGCATCTTTGAGCCTTTGAGCTGTGCCTTTGAGTAAAAAAGCATTTGTTGTCATTGCAAGATCAATATCTGGGGAATATTCATAAATCATATGTATAAATTTATCCAAATCCTCACGTAAAAGTGGTTCGCCACCTGTTATACGGATTTTTTTCACACCTTCATCAATCGCGACTTTCATAAACTCAAAAAGTTCTTCAAAAGTCAATAAGTTTTCTTTTGGAACCCATGAAAAAGGCTTCTCCGGCATACAGTACTGACATCTAAAATTACACCGCTCGGTCACGGATACCCTTAAATAATCAACTACTCTATCATAGCTATCAATTAGCATTTTTTATCCTAATATATTTTAATTTTGCCATTATATCTTAATAATTTGAATCTCACCATTAGGTGTTTTTACAACTTTTAAATGATACTCTTGCCTAGGTTTTGTCTCTAAATGCATCACTGCACTTTGGCGTTCATAGGTTATATAGATATATTTTTTACCACTTTGCACAATGATTCTTTCATCTTTTGTATCTAAAACTTTTTCTTCATTGTCAATGTTTATTTTATAAGCACCATCAACTTCAAACGCAGTAGTGATACATAAAATACTTTTATCATCTAGAGGAATCATTTTTGTTGTACTACAAGCACTTATAAGCAGCAGACTCAACAAAGCAACAATTTTTTTCATCATTATAATACTCCTTTATTCCAAATTATACATAATAATCCTATAATCTAGCATGAGATTTAGAAAACTAAAAAAACAGACAAAACAAAAAAGAGAACCACGCGTTCAAGTCCTTTATGCCTCTTATCCAGATAGAATAAAAGCACTCATCACAGATACATTTATGATTTATGCTCCTATACTATATCTTATTGCCTATGTTATCATGGGTGGTAAAGATGCATTTCAATCTTCACAACTAGCTCCCCTAATAGGTGTGACACTTTACGGTCTTATTTATGCTGTCTTACTTGCAAAATTCGGTCAAACTCCAGGGAAAAAAGCTTACAATATTAAAGTACTAGATGATAAAACATTTGAAAACATCTCTTTTTTAAGAGCTTTCATACGCTTTATTGCATTTTTATTTTCGGCAACTATTTTGTTTGGTCTTTTAACACCATTTTACAGAAAAGATAAAAAAGCTTTACACGACATAATATGTAATACAGTTGAAATTCAGATTAAAGATTAATTTTTATGAAGTAATTTCGAGGGAAGGATAAGGTGAGCTACTGCTCACCTTATGATGTAGGATAGACTAGTGTAAATCTTTCCACACTTCTTTTTTCCATAGAAGAGCAAAGATCGCAAATATTATAATGTAGATCATTACATTTTTTCCAACTTCTTCACGTTCGTGACGTTTTGAATCACCAACATCTTCTAAATGTTCAATAACTTTCTCAGCAGCTTCTGCATTCACACCAACACGAGGCATTGCAGTCCCTTTAAGGTAGTTTTGAGGGTTTTCAACAAATGTTTCTATATAGTGAGCACCACGTGAACGAATATACATACTCAAATCTGGTGGTAATGTACCCATATATTTAGCAAGAGAATCTTGGTAATCTAACACTTGTGTATCAAAAGCCAACTCATCTTGTTTTTTCTTAAATGCTGGTTTCTCACCAATTTGTGTCCATTTTTCATAATGCATAGCATGACATCTACCACAAGCAAGTTCAAATGTCATTTTAGGAGTTAACTCTTCACCTTTTACTGCGATAGATTGTAAGTAAGCAACCATGTCTGCTACTTCTTGGTCCATATCTCCGCCTGCACCATAAAATTGAGGCATTGGATGCATTTGACCTTTTGCTGGATCAAATTTATGCTCTACCATTAAGGCATGTGCCGGATTCTTGATAAGATTTCCTAAAAATTTTGCATCATATACAGAACCAGCATTTGATAAATCTGGTGGGTTTACACCATAAGACGCAGCTGCAGTAACAGCATCCATAGGAGCTGGCATACCTGCCACTTTAATACCATGACAACCAGTACAAGCACCAGCTCCCATCACTAAATCTTTCCCACGAGTTGCATCGCCTTTTTTTGTCAATGCAGGTAAATCTGCATACGCAAAACCTTCACTCTCGTAATGCTTATGCATTTGAGAATGAGCAAAAGGCTCAACCAAATAGTAAGTTACAAGAGTAAAAACAGTCACTACTACTAATATAAATAATTCTTTCATTTTTTACTCCTTAAGCTTTTTTTTCAAACATAGTGATAAACGGAAGTGCAATCCATAAACCAATAAACGTTAATGCTGCATAAAATCCGATAGTTCCAAACGGCTCAACAGGTGGTACTTTACCCATTGCAGTTAGGATTATCATATCAATCAACATTGCCCAGAACCAGTATTTAAACAAACCACGACGAGATGCAGGTACTGCGTTTGGACTTCTATCTAAAAATGGTAATAAGAAAAAGATCACTTGAGCAAATGCAAAAGCAATAAGTCCAACATTTGTAGAGAATGGACGTAAAATTTCATAAGACCATAAGAAATACCACTCAGGATAAATATGTGTAGGCGTCTTCAAACCATTTGCAGGGTCAAAGTTAACCGGATCCATTGCGAAATCATAATGAAAAAAGACAAGATAGAAAAAGAAAATAAGGTAAATTCCAACAACCATCATATCTTTAGACATAAAGTCATTCACAAAAGCAATAACTTTTGAGCTTCTTTTGTCCCCAGCTTTATATTTTGCAGCTTCAGCTTCAAAATCAATCTCTTCACCATCTTGGTTGTTAACATGAGGGATACGAAGTGCACCAAAATGTAAACCAATAAGACCAATAATTGCTAAAGGAATAAGTAATACATGAAGCATAAAGAAACGATTTAAGAATGCTTGTGCAGGAACATAATCCCCACGAATCCATTCAACTAATCCATCTGCATGCAGTGAACCACCAGCAAAAAGGTTTGTGATAACCATACCAGCCCAATAAGACATTTGTCCCCATGGAAGCATATAACCTGAAAATGCTTCTGCTGAGAATGCAACAAAAAGAAGCATACCAGAGATCCAAATCATCTCACGTCCCTTTTTGTAAGAACCATAATATATACCAGTAAACATGTGGATATATATGATTAAGAAAACAACAGATGCCGCAACACCATGTACATGTCTCCATAACCAACCATAACCAACTTCTTGCATAATAGTATAGTTAACACTATCAAATGCAAGGTCTACATTTGGTTGATAATACATCAATAAAAATATTCCAGAAACAAGTAAAAGAGCGAAAGTAATAGCTAAAACCATACCCATTGCCCATAAAAAATTTATGTTTTTTGGAATCCAATATTCTGTAGCCAAAACACGACGGAGCGTATCAACAGCAAGGCGTTGATTTAACCAGTCGTGAAGGCTTGTTGCTTTTGTAAAATGTGCCATTTATTTTCCTTATTAAAGCGTTACGCCAGTTTCTTTCATCTTTTTATATTCAGGACCTTCTTCGCCTAAGACCAGTTTATTTCCATCTACTTTAAAAGGAGGAATATCTAGTCCACGTGGTGGCGGAGCTTTTGTCACTTCTCCTGTAAAATCATACATACCACCATGACATGCACAAAGGAATGACTCTTCATCAGAGTTGTATCCTGGAATACATCCAAGATGTGTACACAATCCAATACAAACCATAAAATAAGAATCACCAACTTTAATAAGTCTCTCAATATCTTTAGGATTTGCCTCTGCTTTTTCAGCCATTGTTTTTGTCTGTTTTAAAACAAAAATTGGCTTTCCTCTCCATTTTTCTGTAATCAACTCATTGTCTTTATATGCAGACATATCAAGAGTCGTGAAACCTGCTGCTTTTACACTTGGTAAAGGGTCCCAGCTTCTTTTCATTGCATATAATGCACCGACAGCACCGACACCTGCAACAGCACCAAATGCTTTACCCATAAAACCTCTACGGCTACTATTTTTCATTGTTTCTCACTTTTGTGAATTTTCAGCCCTTATTATATACTAAATAAGTTTTAATTAATTATAAATTTAAGTTTTCTTTTATAAAGTGAGTGATTTTGTAACTATTTTGTTCTATTTTTGCATAAGCTACCGTGTCAATATTTCTAATTAACTCATGTAGCTTTTTTTTATCATAATCAAAAATCATTGGAATACCCAATCTCTCAAATAAAGAATGAAAATCTCTTGTATAATCTTCTCTTTGAAAGTAGATTGGTTTACCCCCTGAAGCAAGAGAATCTAAAACAGCTTGAGGAGAAGCAGTAATAACAATTTTACTGCTTGTTATCATTGCATCATACTCTTCAAATTCAAAATGTTGAGGAAATTTTTTCATAAGCATACTTTCATAATCTAAAAAGTAATAAAATCCAAGTTGCAGTTGCGGATTTAAATCTTCGATAAATTCAAAATGCTTTTCTAAATCTTTTTCATAATCATCATCACCAAAAAAGTAGGAAATTTCTACACTTTTTTCAAATTCTTTAAAATACTTCTCATGAACAGGAAGACAGTTACAGATACCCTCACCATTCAAATATGGTGAAAGCAAAGCTTCATTTTCTGCTTTTACATCATTTTTATCATCACTGATACGAATGAATTTTGAAAAATAGTTTCTCATATCTTCAAGCATAACTGGATTTGCTTCAACGGAGTCGAAAATGAGTTTATCCCCATTATGCGCAATTTGAGGAATATTTCTCACCACATCAAGTCCGACACTTTTTTCAATTCCAAAATCACGAGCCACTTGCGCAATGCGATAGTCACTTGTTAAAAGCGTAATATCTTCATTTTGAATGGCATTCAAGATAGCCACACTGCGACGAAATCTATCAAGTCCTATTCTGTGCCCAGTGTGTACATAATAAAAAGTACGCATTACTTTCTCTTAGCCATTTTAATATATATATGCAGTATTTCTATAGCAGCAGGTGTAATCCCGCTGATATTCATCGCTGCTTGTAAGGTTGGTGGATTAAACTCTGCTAATTTCTCTTGAATTTCATTACTCAGACCACTTACAATTGAAAAGTCAAAACCTTCTGGGATAGCAATTTTGAGATATTTTTTCATACGCTCTATCTCTAAACTTTGCTTCTCAACATAACGTGCATACTTTCCTTCGACTAATATTTCTTCTTTTATATAATCATCATATTTGTCAAGCTCAGGCATGATAGTTATCATTTTTTGCACATCAAAAGTTTTACGCGCTACAAGCTGCTGTGCCGTTGAGACATCTTTGAGCGGTTGTTCGTCCATAGATTCCAACAAAGCATTAAACTCTTTATTTGGGGTAAATTTTGTCTCTTCTAAAAGTAGTGCTCCGGCTTGAATCTGCTCTGCTTTTAATTTTATTTTTTCATACTGTTCATCCGAGATAAGACCTAGCTCATGTCCATAATGTCCGAGTCTTACATCCGCTGACTCTTCACGAAGAAGGAGTCGGTACTCTGCACGTGATGTAAACATTCGATAGGGTTCATTTGTTCCTTTTGTAACAAGATCATCAATAAGAACACCGATGTAAGCTTCATCTCGACGAAGGATTAAAGGCTCTTTTCCTTGAAGTGAAAGCACTGCGTTTATACCTGCCATAATTCCCTGTGCGGCAGCTTCTTCGTATCCAGTCGTTCCATTTATCTGACCAGCTAAATAGAGACCTTTGATCTTTTTCGTCTCTAAAGTATGTTTTAATTCACGGGGATCCACAAAATCATACTCTATCGCATATCCATAACGAACAATTTTTGCATCTTCCATTCCTTTTACAGAGTGAATCATCTCTCTTTGCACTTCTGGTGGCAAAGAAGTACTCAATCCATTAACATATATTTCAGTGTTGTCCATCGTTTGTGGCTCTAAAAAAAGATGATGTCTCTCTTTGTCAGGAAACTTGTCTATTTTATCTTCAATAGAGGGACAATATCTTGGACTTTTTCCTGCAATTTGTCCAGTAAAAAGCGGTGCTCTATAAAAATTACTCTCTATAATACTATGCGTATCTGGATTTGTATAAGCGATATAACAAGGTAGCTGTTTTTTTGTTTTTCTAAATTCTTCACGATTTGTTCGAAAACTAAATGGATTTGGTAGAGCATCTCCATCTTGTTCTTCCATCACAGAAAAATCAATCGTTGAGCTATCAATCCGTGCACAAGTACCTGTTTTAAGACGTGCCATGTTAAGACCAGCATCATTTTTAAGTGAAGCACTCAGCCCTACACTTCTTTGTTCTCCATATCTTCCAGCCTCTTGTTGCACTTCACCTACATGAATAATTCCATTTAAAAATGTTCCTGAAGTGATGATGACTTTTTTTGCTCTATACTCATTTAAAAGCGTTGTTACAACACCTCGTACTTCATTGTTTTCAATAATTAATGACTCAACAGTATCTTGCGCTAAATCTAAATTTGGCGTATTTAAAATAACATTTCTAGCAATAACACGATATCTATCCATGTCAATCTGTGCGCGGCTTCCACGAACGGCAGGACCTTTTGTTTGATTAAGGATGCGAAATTGGATTCCGGCCTCATCTGTGATAAGTCCCATCTCTCCACCAAGTGCATCAAGCTCACGAACTAAATGCCCTTTTGCAAGCCCACCTATTGCAGGATTACAGCTTGTAGCACCAACATTTTCTGCGAGCATTGAGATCAACAAGGTTTTTTTACCCATTCTTGCGGCAGCTAAGGAGGCTTCAACGCCTGCATGACCGCCACCAACTACTATTACATCATAATTCATTTAAAAATCCATTTTATTATCTTAAAGTGTTTGATCACAAAATATACCATCAGCAGCAATAAAAAAAGTATTCTAGTGCTAGACAGATTTTCGCAGAACTAGCAGGGCTAATTCAAGGAAATCTAACGACGCAATAGGATACTTTTTTTATCGCCCACAGGGAAACCTAAAAAGACAACTACTGACTGCGTTAAAAGCACTTGAAGCTACTAGTAGCTCCTGCGTACTTTTGCCTTGCATTAGTCATCTTTTTATGTTTCTGCTGTTAGTATACTCTTTGATCAAACACTTAATGCGAATTTTATCATTTTTCAGTATCATTTGCATAATATATAGGAAATTAATTAAGGTTTTTAATATGAGTGCAGAACTATTTAAAGATTATGTACCTGAGATACTTGAATATGACCCTAAAGTTGATGGAAGTTATGAACATAAAATTCGAGACGAACATCTCAGTACAAAAGAAAAACTACTCGAAAAAATCAGAAAAGCAAAAGCTGCTGCAAAAGGGAACCAAACAACCTACAGACAGCCGATTCGTACGGAGAATGAAAGATAATGATAGAAAAAGCAAACAAAGCTTATAACGATGGTGATTACGAAACAGCATACAAACTCTACACAGAATTAGCCAAAGAAGGAAATGCAGATGCACAAACTTCTCTAGGTTATATGCACCAAATGGCTCAAGGCTGTGAGAAAGATGAAGCAAAAACACTAGAGTTATACACAAAAGCGGCTGAAGCGAAACAGCCTTACGCACTTTTTAACCTTGCTATTCTTTATGAAAATGGCATTGGTGGCGTTGCGCATGATATGTTTAAAGCACATGAGCTACACATGGAAGCGGCAACAAGAGGCGTTCCCCCTGCAATGTATGAAGTAGCCCTTATGTTAGAGCGTGGGCTTGGTTGTATGCAAAACTATTCTGAAGCTGCCTTTTGGTACGAAGAAGCTGCTAAACGCGGTCATCTACAAGCTTTTAACAATCTTGGTGCACTCTATAAAGAGGGGCATGGTGTAACACAAAATGATGCTAGATGTTTTACCTGCTTTAAGCGTGCTGCTGATGGTGGATTAGCTGAGGGTCTTTACAACCTCGGTCTCTTGTATGACCAAGGTATTGGCTGTGAAATGGACAATGATAAAGCACTTGATTTATGTAGAAAAGCCGCTTATAAAGGACATGCTAAAGCTAAAGAGATTATCAAAGGCTTACAAGAAGATGGAAAAATTGTCTTTTGATTTTTTGATACGCTAGCCACTAAGGCACTAAAGCTAGCCTCTAATGAGGCAGAGGAGAAATAGATATATGTTTACTGGTTTAATTAGAGAAGTTGCTACTGTAAAAAGTTTTGTAGGCTCGACTCTAACCATCAAAGCAAAATACAAAGCAAATCTTGGTGACTCTATCGCTATTAATGGGGCATGCCTAACTATAGTAAAGGTAAATCCGGATGGTTTTGCAGTTGAACTCTCCCCTGAGAGTCAAAAACTCTTGGCAATACAAAACTATAAAAACGAAGTTCATATCGAACCAGCAATGACTATGGGTGAGCGTTTTGAAGGGCATATCGTTCAAGGGCATATTGACACTATAGGGACAATTAAAGAGATAAAAAACAATGGCAACTCTTATGATATTTTTGTCACAGTCGATAAGCAGTTTATCCCTTACATTGTGCCCAAAGGTTCTATCACCATAGATGGTGTCAGCCTGACCGTAAACGATGTAGGTGCAGCAGAGTTTCGTCTCACAATTATCCCGCATACGATGAAAGAGACACTCTTTAAAAACTACAAAAAAGGCTCAAAAGTCAATGTAGAAACAGATATGTTTGCTCGCTATGTCGCGCACATCATCAAACATCAAAAATCAACTTCGCTCTCTTGGGATGAAGTCGATGCAATAAACGCAAGTTTCTAGGCAAAATCATAAAAAATCAAGTACTCAAAGACATCTTTGGACACAATAACTTCCGCTCTTTGCAAGAAGAGGGAGTTGATGCCATCTTAAATGGACAAGACCTCCTTATGATACTGCCAACCGGTGGTGGAAAATCTCTTGTTTTTCAACTCCCCACTATGATGATGGCAGGTATCACTATCGTAGTCTCTCCTCTTATCGCACTTATGCAAGACCAAGTAGCAGCCCTGCAAGCACAAAACATTGCTGCACAGATGATAAGTTCTGCACAAAGCTATGAAGAGGTACAAGATATCATTGCCGAGGCTTACAGTGGAGAGTTAAAGTTTCTTTATCTCTCTCCAGAGCGTCTAAACAATGGTTCAACTATCCAAATACTTCGTGGACTCAACATCAACTTCTTTGTGATAGATGAAGCACACTGTATCTCTCAATGGGGTCATGAATTTCGTGATGATTATCGTGCGCTAGGAAATCTCAAGCAGAATTTTCCAAATACTACAATCGCTGCGTTTACAGCCACTTCTACAGACAATGTAACAGACGACATTATGCGTGAGCTGCGTTTAGAAAATCCTCTTTTACTCAAAGGGAAAATTTTTCGTAAAAATATTTTCATTTCTGCACAGCGACGCATTAGCAATGGTCACGCACAGCTCAAAAACTTTTTACTAAGACATAAAAATGAGAGTGGCATCATTTATGTCAGTTCTCGCAAAAAAGCAGAAGAGTTGAGTACATTTTTAAATGTAAATGGCTACAAGTCTTTAGCCTATCATGCAGGACTTCCTCAGCATATACGAGAGCAAAATTTTAAAATTTTTGTAAATGATAAGATAGATATCATGGTTGCTACTATTGCCTTTGGGATGGGAATAGATAAGAGTGATATTCGTTTTGTTGTCCATATGTCCCTGCCAAAATCTCAAGAAAATTATTATCAAGAGATAGGTCGTGCTGGTCGTGATGGTGAAGATAGTGAAGTTCTACTCCTCTTTAATGCTTCAGATATGGTGCAACACAAAAGATTTTTAGCTGACATCATAAATGAAGACTATAAAGCCCATCTTGATGCCAAAATAGATAAAATATACAAATATGCAACCAGTGAGATATGCTTTCACAAACAATTAGCCGAATACTTTAATGATACACTAGATTCATGTAAAGATCGTTGCGATAACTGCCTTAATTCTGATGATAAACGCCAAGATATTACAAAAGAAGCGCAAATGATTTTAAGTGCAATATATAAAACAAATCAAGGCTTTGGAAAAAACTATATCATAGATATATTAAGAGGTTCAACCGAGCAAAAGATTCTTGCAAACGCAGCTGACAAGCTATCTGTTTACGCCATAGGGATGCAACGAAGTAAAAAAGAGTGGTTTGTCATCATTGAGCGTCTTTTAGAACTCAAAATCTTAACATTAGGTGACTTTAGTGTACTCAAACTCACAAACGATGCCATAGAAGTTTTAAAATCACAAAAACTTGTAGATATCAAACTCTCAAGACTACAGATAAATATCAAAGAAAAACAAATCAAACAAGAAAAAGAGTTTGATTATGACAATGAACTCTTTGAAAAACTTCGAGCTAAACGCAGTGAACTTGCAAGTGAGATGGGTGTCCCTGCTTATATTATATTTGGAGATAAAACACTTAAACATTTAGCAAATGATATGCCGACAAATAAAGAAGAGATGCTTGAAGTCAATGGTGTAGGTGCAAAGAAATTTGCACAGTTTGGGGAAGAGTTTTTAGATGTTATTAATGACTAAATCGTCATCACTCAGTGGTTTTACATCAGGATTGCATGAAATTTTATGTTGCATGTTTACCAGTTCTAAGCCATTAAGCTCAGACAAAGAAGCAATAGTCGCATCACGATAATCTTCTCCACAATTGAGATAGATATTACATCCATTCTCATATAAAGCCAAACGAGTTTTTAAGGCTATGGAGTACGTCGTTATAATTCCCTCATCTCTCATAGCTTTAACAATATCTGAAAAATACTCTTTCGTCCAAAGAAGAGGATTTGAAGCAGGTGAAAAAGCATCTTGATAGACTATGTCAAACTTATTTTCAAATCTTTTTACATACTCCCTAGCATCGCCTACAAAAAGCTCTATATAAACATTAGCATTTGTATATTTTCCAGAGTCACTTAAAGTATTTATCACATCTCTAAACGCAGTAAACTCTTCTGGGTAGTTAAAATCCTTCAATGATTTGATTAAATCAGAATCTAGTTCAGGAGAGTAGATATTAAGCTGCGTTTGCGGTCTGTTTTGTGCATAATACAGGAGTGTTGCGAGTGTATTAAAACCAAGTCCATAGCAAATATCTAAAATATTCACCTCATCATTTTGAACTAGTTCAAATGCAGGTATCACATGTTTTTGCAAAGATTCTTTTAGTGCACCATCTTTTGTAGAGTGATAGTGTTCTTCATATTCTTTAGAATAGGCAGTGTAGGAGCCATCCTGACTTAAGGTAAGTATATGTAGTTCAGTATTAAAGCTCAAATTATCATTCCATTTTATTTGTATCTACTTAAAGCGCAAAATCAAGTATGCCTTTTACAAGATTATTATCTATCTTTTTCAAACTCTTTATCTAATTTGTCCAAAAGTTCTAAACCTCTTTTGTTATTTCCTTTAGAAGCATTGATTTGAAATCTTGTTTTTGCGTCAAACTGGGCAAGTGCTACAGTTGCTAGTTCATCAAACAATTTATTAAGACTAATACCCTGCTCTTTTGCATACTGTTTTAATCTTTCATGCTTAGAATCTGGAACTCTTAATGTAATAGTACTCATTGCATCTCCTTTATAAAATTTTCTGGTGTAATTACTTTATGATTAAAAAGAAGTTCACTCTCTTTAAAATCTTTTTCATTATATGTAAGAATAACTTTTGCATTACTTGCAACAGCAAGTTCTACTAAAAAGTTGTCATCTTCATCTTTTAAGTTTGGTCTCCATGAGTAATACATACCATTCCATTGACAATTATTTAAAAAAGCACAAAAAAGTTCTTCTTGCTCACAATGACTGAGAACTGTCAGTTTTTGTATCTTTTTTCTCTTCATTACAGACTCATACTCTCGGTATAGAGCTTCACCCATTTGAGGATGCAGTTTTCCTATAAAAACCAATCGCAAAATCTCTCTTACCTGTGACTCTTTTATTATGAGAGCTGAAATCCATACACTTGTATCTATTACTATTTTCATATAATATGATAGCATATTTGCATTCAAAATACAAATAAGTAATAGCAGTGATATGGAGGGATATAGCAAATAAAAAGGCTACAACCCATTCCCCCACATATGCATTTTTTTTGCCATGACCAGGTCATATTCATCAAGAACGTCTATCTCATTTGGTGCACGAAATTCAAACTTCTCAAGTAATTCTTTTGTTGCTTGAATATCCATCGTGCCTTTATCTTGCATGATAATAATATTGGCAGTATTAGCTAAAGTGGTATAAGCTATGCGCAGGAGTAACTCAGGATTTGCATGTTTATAAAAAATATTTTTAAATATAACCATATCATTATCGCGAGGTAGAGCACGAAATGGATTTGAAAGTTTTTGTATTGACTGGAGTTTTACATCTTTTAAATTTTGAGGCAAAGTGCTTTGTTGTTCTTCATAAAGAGCAATACTTAACTCTCCATCAACCCCTTGTAGAAGCTCATAAAGAGCCTCAGTAGTCTCATCTATACTGTCAGTAATTTGTATATAATGATTACCCGGTAATGGATGAAAAAGTTCACAAAATTGTTTTAAATCCATTTTATTTATCTCTTTATTTTAATAAGCTAAATCATGAAGCTCACGAAATAGATACGCTTCTACAATGTCATCAATAGTTTTTTGTGTATGTGCAACAAGTACCATCATAGACATATTGATAAAATCCATGACAGGCTCACCATCATTTTGCACGACAACAGCTTCTGACCAGTTCTCAAACCCATCATAAGCGTCACTATGCACCACCTCCACCAATTCACCCTCTTCTATACGCAACTGTGCCCAAGTTTTTGCTTCTAAAACAGATGTGATTTCTGCTTCTTGAAGCTCTGTTGAATTCATTGGTAACTGTAATAACATTATTTATTTATCTCTTTTAATTGTTTTTTACTAAGTTGGAGTTTTTTGTTGTCCATCACACCTATTTTATGTGAAAGTACATCGCTTGCAATTTTTTTAGCATTTTTTAGAGAATGCATTTTATATGTTCCACATTGATATATATTGAGTTCTGGAATATCTTTTTTACTTTTAACTTTTAAAACATCTTCCATAGACTTTTTCCATGCTTTTGCTACACGCTTTTCATCAGGTGTTCCAATCACTGACATATAAAATCCAGTACGACATCCCATAGGCGAGAGATCAATAATCTCTAGATTTTTAGAGTTTAGATGATTTCTCATAAAACCTGCGAAAAGGTGTTCGAGAGTATGTATCCCTCGTCCATCCATTTTATCAACATTTGGTACATAAAAACGTAAATCATATACTGTAATTTTATCTCCACTTGGAGTTTTCATAGTCTTTGCTTTACGCACTGCAGGAGCTGGCATGATGGTATGGTCTACGGTAAATGAGTCTAATAATGGCATTATATAATTCCTTAATTTTTTTTTCATTGCACTTAGGCAATAGTCTAAAGTAATTTTAGCGAAATAGATTGATTGTAAATTGAAGAATTAATGTAAGAAAGTTCTAAAGAATGAAAAAAGTTTTAGATTTGCTGTAGTTTGTGCTAAAGTCAAAACAAGGCTAGGCTAAAAGCCTGCCACTTTTGACTTTTGTGCAAAATGCGGTGAAGCTAAAGCTTTTTAAACGCGAGCTTCTTCTCTGCGGTTTAGATATGCCCAATTCGCATCAACGCGTTCTTGCCACTCTTTGATAAGATATTTATATTCATCTTTAAAAAGGTGTTTAAAACGCCCTTGTGCAGCTAAGTACTCTTCAACAGGAACGACATTTTTTGGTCTATATGTAATGTTTAGTTCATGTCCATCAATGATTTCATATAAAGGGAAAACCAATGAATCAGTAGATAAATCTGTTAAAAGCATAGTATCTTTAGGGTCAAATTTCCACTCAGTAGTACAAGGAGAAACAGCATTAATAAATACTGGTCCATCTACTTCCATACCATGTTGGATTTTTTTAACCATATCTTTCCATTTGTTTGGTGCAACTTGTGCAGAGTATGGAATACCATGAGAAGCCATGATAGAGACCATATCTTTTTTATTTTGTTTTTCACCATAACTTACACGACCCGCAGGTGATGTTGTTGCTGATGAACCAATAGGAGTAGACGATGAGCGTTGTCCACCAGTATTTGCATACACTTCATTATCAAGTACAACGTGCATGATGTTGTGACCACGTTCCATACAGCCAGAAATCCACTGGAAACCGATGTCGTAAGAAGCACCATCACCTGCAAAAGATACAAATTTAGGATTACGATCAGGTTGCTTTAGACGACCTTTGTTTTTTAGTGCTTTGTACATTGCCTCAGCACCTGCAACTGCAGTTGAACCATTTTCAAATCCAATGTGAATCCATGATGCATCCCAAGATGTATATGGATAAACCGCTGTACAAACTTCTAAACATCCTGTTGATGCTGAAAGTACTAAGTCATCATTCGTTGCATTTAAAACTTCACGAACGATAATAGAGTGCGCACAACCAGGACAAAGAAGGTTCGCACCCTCAAAACGATCGGCTGATGTAGAAAACTCTTTTAAGTTTTTTATTTTTTTTAATTCACTCATAGTTTTCTCCTATAAAAATTGTAATTTCGGTCCACGAACACCGATGAATTGTTGTAGTGGAGTAGTTACTTTACCTGCATCAACATTTGCTTGAAGCTCAGTATATAAATCTACTAAATGTTTTTTTGTCAAGTCACGACCACCAAGGCCATATACATAGCCAGAAAGCAGTGCTTTTGTATCTGTATTGAAAAGCGTACCTGCAATTTCATTAAACAACATACCTGGAGCACCATTTGGAGATGAACGATCAAGCGCAGCAATTGCTTTTACTTCTTTAAGAGCTTCTTGAATTTCAAAAAACGGGAATGGTCTTACAACACGAAGTCCAACAACACCAGCTTTGATGCCTTTCTCTCTCATCTCAAGTGCAACTTCACGAGCAGTTTCAACTGAAGTACCCATACAAACAACTGCTACATCAGCATCATCCATATCGTATTTTTCAACGATGTTATACTTGCGACCAGTCAGTTTTTCAAAATCATCAAACACTGTTTGAATTTTTGGAAGTACTTTTGTCATAAGGTCATTATGTTGACGTGCTTTGTGCTCAAAGTGCCAATCTTCTTCAGTTTGTACACCATGAGTAACAGGATGCTCAAAATCAAGCATATCATTCATAGGTTTAAAATCACCCACAAAATTGTAAGCAGTATCATCATCTAAAGTATGTACACCTTGTGCAGTATGTGATGTCATAAAACCATCTTGATGCACCATAGCCGGTAAACGAATATCATGATCTTCTGCTACTTTAAATGCTATGAAATTTAAATCATATGCATCTTGAGGACAATATGCATCAAATTGAATCCAACCAGAGTCACGTCCTAAATACATATCAGAATGGTCACCATTAACATTGAGTGGTGCAGCAAGAGCACGGTTTACTACATTTAAAATAATTGGTAAACGCATACCGGAAGCTTGATAGAGTGTTTCAACCATCAATGCAAAACCTTGAGAAGAAGTTGCAGTAGCAACACGACCACCAGCAGCAGAAGCGCCTATACATCCTGACATTGCAGCATGTTCAGACTCTACCATTACAAATTCGCCTTCAACATAATTGTCAGCTAAAAATTTTGCATAACCCTCAACAATCGGAGTTGATGGAGTAATCGGGTATGCCGATACAACGTCAATTTGACACTGTCTCATTGCCTGAGCAGCAGCAAAGTTACCATCCCATACTTCAATATCTTTTAATTCCATTTTATCAAATGCCATCTATTTCTCCTTCGTTTCTTTTGCAGGCCAATTAGCAATCTCTACTTCTTCGTCTGCTTTTTCTGGGAACATTAAAAGTGATTTTGGGTTTGTAGGACAAACCTCAACACAGATTGCACACCCTTTACAGTGATCCATATCTATACCTATCATCTTCTTGTCTCGTGAAATAATTGAAATATCTGGACAATAAATCCAACAAAATTGACAATCAATACAATAATCTTTGTTAAAAACTGGTTTTTCAATTCTCCAGTCAGCAACACTTGCAGAAAAAGAGCTGTTTTGTGAGTATGGACGGTCTTCTTGAAGTGTACCAGCAATATCATCTATTCCGCCATCAAACGTACGAAGCATCGCTCCGATTTCAAATTCATCCCAACCTGTATTTGGCATTTTTAGCTCCTTATTTTACTTCGTCATATGCACGTTGAATAGCAATCATATTTGCATCAACGATTTTTTTAGGCAATTTACCTAGAATTCTGACCATACTCTCTTTAAAGAAATCAATATCATACATTCCGGATATTTTCATAAATGCACCAAGCATTGGTGTATTTGGTATAGGACGCCCAATAGTCTCTTGAGCAATTTTAATACAATCGACTGTATAAACCTCTTTACCCTTTAGTTTAGGCTGAGAAGCGATTAACTCATCTGTAGTTAAATGCGTTGTGATAATATATTTTGTTTCATCTTTTCCATTGATAGTAACATCTGTTGTGTACACTAAAGCTGGATCTATTACAAAAACATAATCAGGCTCCATATATTTTTCATGATTCATAATTACTTTATCATCAACACGATTATATGCTGTCATAGCAGCCCCGCGTTTTGCAGAACCGTAAAATGCAAATGCCTGCACATGCTTACCAGTTGTAGAAATAACGTCTGCTAAACCTTTAGCACCTGTAACAGCGCCTTGACCCGCACGACTATGCCATCTGATTTCTAGCATAAATTCTCCTTCGATTTTTTAAAAAAACTTATAAAAATTATTTATACAAGTATATTCAATGCTATTTTAGACAACTGCCACTTAAATATAGCTTCATAATATAACTATCATTGAGATATAATATTCATTTGTGAAAATTTTCTACTTTTAAGATATGAAACTGCATCTAAAGAATCGCTAACGACAATATTGGTATATTTTTTTAAAATCTCTTCTTTATCATATCCACTCAATACACCGATAGAATGAATCTTTGCATTGGATGCTGAAACAAGATCCATTTGTGTATCGCCAATCATCCAAATTTCTTTATCCTTTGTCTCAAATTTTTCTAGTGCTTTTAAGATAGGTTCCTCGTGTGGTTTAGGGTGTTTCACATCTTCACGACCAATCAATACATCAAACTTATCCATTACTCCAAAATACTCCATCAATACCTTAGAATATTTTCCAGTTTTTGTCGTTACAATTCCTAACTCTGCAAAACTACTTGCAAGTTCTATAGCTTCTTTTGCCCTTGAGAGTAAGAGAGTCTTTTGCGTAGAAATAACGCGGTAATGCTCTTTGTACGCAGCAACATAATCCCAAATTTTCTCTTCTTGGATACCTAAACCCCTATACATTACATCCAAGGGATGCCCTATAAGCGACTTAATCTTTTCATCCTCAGGATGTGGTTCATTATAAACATCATAGGAGTTATGAAAACTCTCCAATATTGCCTCAGTTGAATCTATAAGCGTACCGTCTAAATCAAATAATATTATCATACTAATTTTTCTCCCATTGTATATAATTGTGCCAAATTCCACCAAGTGCTGGCTCGATGTTTTTGATATCTTTATTGACCGCTGTGATAGAGTTTGGAATATATAAAAATAGGTATGGATTATCTTCTGCTATGATAGCAAACATCTCTCTACAAAGCTTGCCAAGCTGCTTTTTGTCGATGATAGCCTGAGATTTTTCTATCATTTTATCCATCTTTTTATTATGATAGCCAACAAGATTAAAACCGCCCTTTTTATCGCTATCACTATGCCAAAATACATAAGGATCAGGGGTCGGTGAAAGCCCCCAACCAAGCAATACTGCATCAAAATTATGAGGAAATACAACCATATTTAAAAAAGCCTGCCACTCCATCACACGCAGTTTGACAATAACACCAATTTTTTTAAGCTGATATTGTAAAATTTCGGCTGCATACGGGCGAATAGAGCTCGCATTTGATGTTACTATTTCAAATTCAAAAGGATGCTTCTCATCATATCCTGCTGCGTTTAGCAGACGTTTTGCTTCCTCAATATTTTGCTTTGGAGCTTTTACATCAGGATTAAAAGCAAGTGTTCCCGGTAAAAAGGGACCTGTACAAACTTTTGCATGTCCCAAAAAGAGAATATCTACTAACTCTTGTCTATCTATTGCCAAAGAGAGTGCTTTTCTCACCTTTGGATCTTGAAACTTCTTTAAACGTAAATTAAAACCAAGATAAGTATAAGAGAGGCTAATTTTTTCATAAATATTAAACTTTTCAAAGAACTCTTTTTGAAGTTGTCTCTCATAGACAAATGGCTCAACACTCCCAATATCAAGTTCAGATGATTTAAGCATTAAAAAACGTGTCATCGAATCAGAAATAACATGAAACGAGATAGTGTCAATCTTTGGACGCCCCTCAAAATAGTCGTCAAACGCAGCTAACTCGATGTTTTTAGAGTATTCAAGTCGTTTGAGTTTATAAGCACCTGTACCGATAGGATGTGTATTAAACGAGGAACTCATGAGATTTTTTTCATTTTTTAAAAGATGTTCTGGGAGTATTCCCATCATCCATGTTTCTAAGGCTTTAAAATAGGGTTTTTTATATTCTACTTCTATTTTAAAATCATCTAATATTTTTACATTTTTCACAAAACGAAAGTCCGAACTATACGGAGAAGCGATTTTATCTGAGATAAGTGTTTGATACGTAAAAAGCACATCTTTAGCACTAAACTTCTCTCCATCGTGCCAGAGCACATTTTTACGTAATTCAAAAACTAAATGCGTCTCATCCAAAAAGTAAAATTTTTCTGCTAAATCTGCAATGATTTCTTTTGAATCTTTATCAAACTTCACAAGTCCATTAAATAAAAACCCGGCTATCTCCGCTGATGATGAGTCTGTGGCCAAGAGAGGATTCAATCTTGCAGGGTTTGAAGATGTTGCTAAATGCAGGGTAGAAGCATGTAAACAAAAAGTCAATATAAAGAGAAAAAATAAGCCCCTCATCTTTACTGAATCGGTTTCCCATTTACGCTAAATGCACCATTTTCAAACTCTATATCAAACACAACTTCGTCATTTTTTTCTTTGGCATACGAAGTGATACTATTTGCCATTGGTGAAGTTAGAAGAAGCTTTTTATACATTGCTTTTGAGAGTTTCACCTTGGAATTAAGCTCTATATTTGACAAGAAAAGAAGTGGTGATATTTGTAACTTTTGTGCTAACTCTGTATCTTCTTTTATTTTCATTTTTGCTTGTATCTCAAAACCTTTTAAATCTTCATGTGTGTTGAGCACAAAGTTTTTCAATGAAAAATCTTTTATATCTATAATAAATCCCTTTGACAAAAGCTTTGTAAGCAGATCCTGCGTATGTTTTTGAGCGCCTAGGATATTTAAGTTATCAGCACTCGCTACAAGTGATACAAACTCTTCAAATGATGCTTTATCAAGACCAGAAATTTTCACTACATTATGAAGTTTTTTTAATGAAAAAGTAACTTTTTGAGATGCAATATCTACACTTTGTAAAGAAGCTTTCGATGCAACACTTACAAGGTCTTTTTTTACTGATGAAGATGATTTTGTTTCAAAATCATGAAAAATCATAGAAACATCCTCATCTGTCCCCTTGATAATAAAACTAAACTCATTTGCTCCAAGCTCTGATTTGTATTCGCTATAAGATCTAAAGGTATTAGATGCTGTAAAGTTTTCTAACGCAACTACAACACTTGTATTGCCCTCGCTCGCTTTAAAGTGTAAGGCTTTTATCTTGCTCTTCATTGACTCAGGATTTATCAACTCCCCATGTCCGCTAAAGGTCGCAGCAGAGAGATTCATCTCTAAAACTGAGCCATTTTGTAACTTGTAATTTTCTTGAATATCTTTGATATAACCTTTAAAATCATTGTTAATAAGATTATATTCTACATGATAGACTAAACCCTTATTTTGCAAAAATTCAGAAAACTGCTCATAAAATTTCACATCTTCAGCTTTCATATTTGTTTGCATTTGCTTTGACATTACAAGTGGATAAATATCAAAGTCTATTGTTTTAGCAAAAGGAATGTTACTATACTCAACATCCAAACCAATTAAAAAACCATTCAAAAGCTTGTTATCATAAGGAGAAGTTTGATACTGTGCGTAACTATTGAGCAATTGCATCATCTCACTTGAATCCTCAAGAATAAATTCAAAATGTTTGCTCGTGGAGAGATAAGACTCGTTGGTCTCTACTTTTTGTAGTTTCAGTCCATGTGAACTTAAAAGTGTTATCTCATCTTGTATCTTATTTTGCATAAATTTATTGCCGATGATTGGAAGTATTGCTATTGCTACAAGGATAATGAGAACTAAAATAAGTGGGAGTTTTTTCATAAAAAGAGAACCTTCAAGTTTAAAATTGAAGTTATTATATAATAAAAAGGAGATTTTACCAATGCATAAGCATTGATAAAAAATACAAAACGATTAACGTTTTGAGAATTGGCGAGAACGACGAGCTTTTCTCTTACCTGGTTTTTTACGTTCAACAACACGTGAATCACGAGTCATCATACCCTCAGGTTTAAGAATAGTTTTTAATTCTGGGTTAAATGCAACAAGAGCACGAGAAATACCGTGACGAAGTGCATCTGCTTGACCACCAAAACCACCACCTAAAGTAGTAGCTTCGATATCAACATTTGTATCTTGTTTAGTAAGTACAAGTGGTTGTTTTACACGAAGTTTTTTCGCTTCAAGTCCACCTAACCATGCATCAATAGAAAGACCATTGATAGTGATTTTACCAGTTCCTGGAGTTAACCATACTTTTGCTATAGACGCTTTACGACGACCTGTTGCATAGATTTTATTTGCCATATAATTAATCCTTATTTAGCAATTTGTGCAGTGTGAGGATGTTCAGCACCTGCATAAATTTTTAATTTTTTAAGCATTTTAGCACCAAGCTTAGTTTTAGGAAGCATACCACGAGTCGCTAATTTGTATAGTTTCTCAGGATTTTTTTCTAAAAGCTCAGTCATTTTAACACTTTTTGTGCTACCGAAGTAACCAGAGTGAGAAAAGTACTCTTTATTTGCTATTTTTCCAAGACCGTTAAATTTTGCCTTAGATGCATTAATGATAACTACGTAGTCACCACAGTCGATATTAGGAGTAAAACATGCTTTGTTCTTACCACGAAGTATAGTAGCTACTTCAGTGATCATACGACCAAATGTTTTACCCTCAGCATCAATCAAAACCCATTTTTGATCGATTTGTTCAGGAGTTGCAATTTTTGTAAATTTCATTCTCGAACCCTTCAAGTAATTTTATTTGATGGAAGTATAGCTGTATAAACTTATAAGTAACTGAATTTAAGTAAAATATAAGCTTTTGCTTTTGTGATTTTA
>Ga0256840_1000128_pt1 | contig 67230 bp, 76 predicted proteins | sample 355202metaG_FD_185969 | JGI IMG/M metagenome (GOLD analysis project Ga0256840, IMG submission 185969) | Hydrothermal vent microbial communities from Mid Atlantic Ridge, Atlantic Ocean - 355-202 | ecosystem: Environmental > Aquatic > Marine > Hydrothermal vents | place: Atlantic Ocean: Mid...
TCTACAAGTTAGAAAATAGAACTTTTTTTGGAAATATGATTGCAGAAAAGATGATGAGTCAAGAAGAGCTTAAGGCAAAAGAGGAGGCAAAATATCAAGAAGCCTTAGAGGAGTTTGAAAATGATGACGATTTTTAGTACTCTGCATAAGCTTCCCTCATTCCCACGCTCCGCGTGGGAATGTATAAGTATTCAAATACCTCAAGTTTGTTTTGATAGGCTAACCTAACAAGTGTTAGATTAAACTTTTCGGTATCTATTTTAAACATCTCTGTTTATACTCAAACTATCTTTATGCTATTTTCTTCATTATCTCACTCCAATTGCAAAATCTGGTACAGAATCGGGAATGATTGTTGTTGGTTTTTTGCTCACAATTTGTCAATTTTTTCACTCTATTTGTTACTTAAAATAACTATCTTTTTAAACATCTTCTTTTCCTTTTTTTGTTTTAAATTTTATTTTGCTACTCAAACTGACAATGCTCCATCTTCCAATTTCTAAATATAACAATTATCCCTTTTGTATCTGGTTTATTTTTGGTGTATTGTTCTATCTGCTCTTTTGCTTCTTGGAGCTTTTTATCTATCTTTTCATCTTTTGAGAGATATTTAAGTTCTATTATATAGTTTGGCAGTTTCTCTGGTATATTTGGTGATGGGGTTAAAGTTATATCTGCATACCCTTTATTTGTCTCTACTTCACTTCCAACTACAAACACACCACTTAGTGAAAATAGAGCTATAAGATACCCTTTTATAAACTGCTCCCCAGTTATAAAATCTCTAATAGAGGAGTTTTCATCTAAACTTTTCGCAAAATAATGAAATACATCAAGTTTGTTTTGATAGGCTAACCTAACAAGTGTTAGATTAAACTCTTCAGTATCTATTTTAAACATCTGCGTTACTTTTAAAGAGTTTTGTAAAAACTCTGCAACTATGGTTCTCATAGTTTGATTTGGTATTTTTAGTCTTAATTCCCCAAATTTAAAACTATCTATTGTGATATATCCTAGATAATATAATAATGATTTAAAGTTTTCACTCTGAATAGCCTCGTAAGCTCCAAAGCTCTCATGTATCTTTGTTGTAGTTATGTATCCTGTTTGAAATAGCTCTTTTAAAACTGTGAAGTTTCCGTTTAGTTTATTGTTCTCTTCTATGAGGTATCTTAGTTTTTTGTAGTCGCTTCTTACATTTATATCTACTAAATCATTTGGAGGTTGGTTTATTTGAAGATAGCTATCTACATAATAAAAAACCATATCAGTATTATAGATAGTTTGTGTTATATTTTTTGAAAAGATATAGTTGTTGTACCACTTATCAACTAACTCTTGTTCCTCTTTATCAAAATCTAAATTGTAATAATCTACTAACCCTTTGTACTCATCTCTTGTGATACCTACAATACTATTAAATAGTGGTACATTTGTTAGGTTTTTGCCAATGTTACTTCCACTCGTTACATCAAAGAGTGCTAGTGGAGAAACTCCTGTAAAAAACATCCTTTTTAATGGTGAGTCGTTTTGATTAGTAAGTGCTTTTAATAGTTTAAAAAACTCTTTATAGATAGCTTCTTTACTTGCTACCATATTTTGATATAGCACTTTATCGTTTACTAAGATATTGTTCATGAAGTTGTCGTATTCATCGATTATTATGTAGACTTTTATATCTTTGTATTTTTTACTCATTTGCTTAAACACTATGTCCAATACTTCATGAGCAGGTAAATTTTGAATATCTACATCGATTTTAATATTGTAATTATTTAAAAATAGATCAATCTCTCTATTGCAATAGTTACTAAAATTATTATCCACATCACCCATGGTGCTCACTGCACTAAAATCAAACTTAAGTACATGGTAAGCGTGTTTCTCTTTTGTGGGATGGTTATAGATATGAGTATCTTTAAACAACTCCCAATCCTCTTCCCACCTAACATTGTAGTAAAAATCAAGCATATTTAAAAACAGACTCTTACCAAATCTTCTAGGACGGATTAGATATAAAAATCTTCCATAATCTTCTAATTTTTCTATAAATGCTGTTTTATCAATATAATAAAAATTTTCATTTAAAACTGCTTTAAAATCACTTATTCCATAAGGTATCTTTTTCATTACTTCACTCCAATAGGAAAACCATTTCCCGTTATATTACTTAAAATAACTATCATTTTAAACATTTTCTTCTCCTTTTTCTCTTATCTCTTATTCTCACGAAGAGCGTGGGAAGGAGTGGAGACTTACCATCATCTGTTTCATTGACTCAATAATATCATCTTTATTGTAACCTTGCACTTAATTAATCCATAAGCTCCATAAGGGTCGGGTTATAACTATAACTAAAAAAAGTCTGCCTTGAGAGTGAATTTTTTGTATCTATGGTTTTTAGAGGTATCCATAAGCTTATAAGAGTAAAATTGCATCTATAAACGGAGACATTAGAATGCGAAAATATTTAAAAAATCAGATAGCTGCTTCCGCGGCAACAAAAGAGAAGATTATACAAGATGAAAATTTACTCAAAATTATAGAAGATGTAGCCAATAAATGCGTCAATGTCTATAAAAATAGTAAAAAGACTATGATAGCGGGAAATGGTGGTTCGGCAGCAGATGCCCAGCATATCGCAGCGGAACTTGTAGGACGGTATGGTTTCGATCGTCCTTCACTGCCTTCACTTGCCCTTACAACAGACACTTCAAACCTTACAGCAATAGGCAATGATTATGGTTATGATAAAGTCTTTTCTCGTCAGTTAGAGGGGATGGGGCAAGAGGGTGATCTTTTTATCGGGATCTCTACTTCTGGTAACTCTCAAAATGTTATCAATGCCTTTGCTAGCGCAAAAGAAAAAGGTATAACAACAGTTGCTTTAGTGGGTCGTGATGGTGGTAAAATGGCTGCGATGGCTGATTTTGCGATCGTTATCCCTTCAGACGATACGCCACGGATACAAGAGTCGCATATCTTGATAGGGCATATACTCTGTGATGTGATTGAGAAAGAGATATTTGGTGACGGTGTTGGCAAATAAAGCACTCTTTTTAGACCGTGATGGTGTGATAAATGAAGACCACGGCTATGTTTACAAGCCTGAGCAGTTTTGCTTTATAGAAGGCATTTTTGAGCTATGCAAACAGTATCAAGACCAAGGCTATCTCATTATCATAGTGACAAATCAATCAGGCATTGCACGAGGTTTTTACAGTGAAGAAGAGTTCTTACATGTAAGCCAATGGATGCGTGAGCAGTTTCAAAAAAATGGCGTAAATATCACCCATATCTATCACTGCCCCCACCATCCAGAGATTACAGGTTCATGTCGATGCAGAAAGCCTAGTGCAGGAATGCTTTTAGATGCACAAAAAGAGTATGATATAGATATGAAAAATTCACTCATGATTGGTGATAAAGAGCGAGATATTGAAGCGGCTATCGGGGCTGGAATAGAAGATACAATTTTATTTAGATGCAAACAAAACCCTCACACAAAAGCCAAACGTATTACATGTAAATACAGTGAGTTATTATGCTAATTTTAAATACAGGCGGAACATTTAACAAACGTTACAATCCTATCAGTGGTGAACTTGAAGTTCCCTATGATAATCTAGCAGTAGAGGCTATCTTAGAAGCCTTACATGTAAGCGAACAACCACTTGCTGGAGCAGTCTATAAAGACTCCCTAGAGATTACGCCAGAGGATAGAAAAATGATGGCAGGAATCATTTTACAATCAACAGAAAAAGCCTTTGTTGTGGTGCATGGAACAGACACGATGCACTTAAGCGCCGCTCTTCTTGATGCACTTGTAGAAGATCAGGCAGTCATCTTTACGGGAGCTATGGTGCCTTTTTCTATCGACCCAGTTGAAGCAACTGCCAATCTTGCGATGGCGATAGGTTTTGCCAAAAGTGAGCCTTCAAAAGGAGCGTATATCTGTATGAACGGTGAAATTCTCCCTCATGACAAGTTAGTAAAAAATAGAGCTATCGGAGTGTTTGAGCGTGTCTAAAGTTGCTTGTACTCACTGCCAGTTAGAATTTTCCAAAGAGGTGATGATAGTTGAGGATGAGCACTATTTTTGCTGTAAGGGTTGTCAAGGTATCTATCATCTGCTGAGCGATGAAGGTCTTGATACTTTTTATGATAAAGTCGGCACTACAAAACTAGCTCCACCAACACAGCAGTACGAAAAAAGTGAGAACTTTAATAGCCCAGCATTTTATGAACGCTTTGTTACATGTAACAGTGAGGGCTTTAATGAAATTTCTTTAGTAATAGAGGGTATTCACTGCGCGGCATGTATTTGGCTAAATGAAAAAGCTCTCCAAAAAATGGAGGGTGTTGTCGAGGTGAGTATCAACTTCACTACTAATAAGGCGAAAATAACTTGGGCAGATGAGGTAGTAAAACTCTCAAATATTATAGATATGATACGCGCTATTGGGTATGATGCCTTTCCTTATGATGCCTCTTTGCAAGAAGCACACGCAAATAAAGAGCGCAAGGATTACTATCTTCGTATGGCTGTCGCTGGCTTTGCTTTGATGAATATGATGTCCATCTCCTTTGCGCAGTATCATGGCTACTTCTCAGGTATAGAGGCTGATATCGTAACTATCTTAAATGTAGGCGAGTGGGTTCTTGCAACACCTGCACTTTTTTACAGTGGATGGGTCTTTTTTAAGGGCGCGTACTTTGGTATGAAAAACAAGATTGTCAATATGGACATACTTGTAGCCACGGGAGCGCTTCTTACCTATTTTTACTCTATTTATATTACAGTTTTTGGACTTGGAGAGGCCTATTTTGATTCGGTGACGATGATTATTGCCTTTGTTCTTTTTGGAAAATTTCTGGAGGTCTTGAGTAAAAAGAGTGCAGTAGATACGCTTGATGTGATGAGTAAACATGTGCCTACTGAAGTGAGTATTATTGATGGTGAGAGCGTTAAAAGTATCGGGGTTAATGATGTTAAAGTTGGCGATATAGTTCTCTTGCAAAATGGTGAAAAAGTGGCACTTGATGGTGTTCTTATAGAGGGTGAGGGGAGTTTTAATGAGTCAAGCTTGAGTGGTGAGAGCGTGCCGATACCTAAAAAAATTGGTGATAAAATTATCAGCGGAACCCTAAGCATTGACGCTTCGATTCGCTATAGGGTTGAGAAAGATTTTGCACACTCAACACTAGCAAGTCTTATCGCAATGTTAGAGAACTCTATGAGTAAAAAACCTCGCATAGAACAGCTAGCAAATCGTCTGTCAGAATATTTTTCATCTACGATTTTGATTTTTTCCTTGCTGACATTTATACTCTGGTGGTTCTGGCCTCACGATTTTGATACTGCCTTTATGGTGGGAATCTCAGTGATTATTATCGCTTGTCCGTGCGCGCTAGCCTTAGCAACGCCCGTTGCAACCTTAGTTGGTTTAGGCTTAGGAGCAAAACGGGGCATCTTGTTTAAAGAGGCAGCGCAACTAGAGACGATGGCAAAAGTGACAAGCATACTCTTTGATAAAACAGGCACACTCACAGAGGGAAAACCAAGAGTAGTCGATGTGCATTGGATGGATGCAGATGTGGATAAAAAGCTTATCTTTGCCCTAGTGAAAAGCTCAAAACATCCCATCTCTCAAGGAGTAGCAGAGTATTTAGATGAAGAGAGCACTCTCTTGCTTGATGAGGTCAATACACTCACTGCTAGGGGCATGCTAGGACGCTATCAGGGAAAAATTCTACTTGGTGGCAATAGTGCTTTGATGAGTGATAATGGTATTACATGTAAGGATGATTACTTAAACAGTGCCTTCTATTTTGCTATTGATAATGAACTCAAAGTCGTATTTGAGTTAAAAGATCAGGCAAAAAAAGATGCCAAAGAGAGTATCGCTTACTTTAAAAAGCAGGGTCTTGAGCTTATTATGCTTACGGGTGATCATGAAAATGTTGCCAAGGAGATAGCAGATGAGATAGGCATAGAGAGTTATCAAAGCGACATGACACCAGAGTCAAAAGAGGCATATCTCGTACAGCTACAAAACCGAGATAAAAAAGTGATGATGATAGGCGATGGGGTCAATGATATCTTAGCCTTAGCTCGCGCGGATATCGGTATCGCCATGGGAAGTGGAAGCGATATCGCCATAGATGTGAGTGATGTTGTCTTGATGCACGACTCTCTAACCTCTTTGAAAGAGGCATATAAAATCTCCAAAACAACCTACGCACTTATCAAACAAAATCTTGGACTCTCTTTGGTGTATAATGCCATTACGATACCATTAGCGATGGCAGGGTATGTTATCCCACTTGTTGCTGCTGTTTCCATGTCTGTGAGTTCGCTCTTGGTCGTAGGAAATTCGATGCGCATACGCTACAGTTGGAAGAGGAAGTAGAATGGATAGTTGGGTAATAGCGATGATGCTAGGGGTATCAATTTTTTTAGGCTCCATAGCTCTTGTGGCGTTTTTATGGGGTATCAAAAGTGGTCAATTTGATGATGAAGAGAAGTTTCGCTCTCAAGCACTCTTTGATGGCGAAGATGCCCTCAATGATGCAGCTAATCAAGAACGCAAAAAAGAGGCACTGAAAAAAAAGCATTATTCGCCTGAATAATGAACTCATTCTCACACAAGAATACGGAAATAATAGCAATAAAAGTCGCCTCCACCTCTTCAAGATATGTCACTCAATCACTCTGTTTGTGAAGAAAAAATGTCTGAATACAAGATTGCTCTTCAAACTCTTCAGGATATCGGTTATAATTTCGCATGGCATATATCACTCTCAGCCGAAAGGCTTTTTTTCATAATCTCAATATTATAACCGCGCAAGTCGGAGATACCTCTAAAATTGCACTTGTTTTAAAAGACAATGCGTATGGACATGGACTTTTAGAGATAGCAACTTTGGCGCAAGAGTACGGCATCACTAGAGCAGTTGTGCGCTGTAATGTTGAAGCGCAGATGATAGAGCATCTTTTTTCTTATATCTTAGTTTTAGATGATATCGCCCAAGAAAAGTCTGATATTGTCCGTCATAGTATCAATTCGCTTGAGCAGATAGGTAAATTTGCCAAAGGTTCTCTTGTAGAGTTAAAAGTAGATACGGGGATGCACCGCAATGGCGTGGGAATGGATGAGGTAGAGAAGGCTTTAGAACTGATAGAACAACATTCGCTTACATGTAAGGCGATATTTACCCATTTTCGCAGTGCAGATACGCTTAGTTCAGAGTGGTTTTGGCAGAAAAAAATCTTTCAAAAGATACAAGAAAAGTATCAAAACAGAGGCTTTGACTTTCACAGTGCCAACTCAGCAGGAATATTTCGCTCTACTACATGTAAAGAAGATATGATACGAGTCGGTATCGCTGCGTATGGCTGTTTGGAACTTAATACAGCTTTTGAGCAGCCAAACTTGCAACCCGTTTTATCACTTATCGCCCAAAAACAGACAACAAGACTTCTTAAAGCATCGCAACATGTGGGCTACAACGCTACATGTAAAGTAGAAGAAGATACACTTGTGAGCACCTATGATGTAGGGTACGCCGATGGTCTTTTGAGAAGCGCATCAAACAGGCATGTCACACCAAATGGCTCTAGGATTTTAGGACGCATCTCTATGGATAATGTTACGCTTACATGTAAGGATGAAGAGATTGTTATCTATAACAATGCAAATGAGTATGCAAAAACAGCAGATACTATCGGGTATGAGGTTTTAACAAGATTGGCTTCTTATCTTGAACGCAAGGTCATATCTTGATTTATTTGATATGATGTATTTTTTTATTGCTTAGCAGATTTTTCCAACGACAAGATAGATTAAATCAATTGTGCTACAATTAGTACAATTACAATACTAAGGAAAACAACAATGCTCCCAAGTGAACAACTCGAACAAATGTTGACTCAAGAAATTGCACCAGATTTAGAAGATTTTATTGACGATCTTTTTGAGAAGATTGCTAACAATAAAGAAGCGACGCAAGAGGATAAGGATGCTTTAAAAGAGGCGCAAGACTTGCGCGAAGATTTTAAAGAGATGTATGATGAGCTTCAAGCGGGTGAGATGGATGAAGATGAGTGTTTAGATGTTCTTGAAGAGTTCATAGAGATGCGTCAAGAAGAGGACGAAAAAGAGTAAATGAGTTCTAGTTTTTGAGTGCGTGATAGTTTTTTGATAGCGTACTCACGTTTACTTGCCTCGCTTCTATTGAGAGCGATTTCGCTATAACTTATAACTACGGGTCTTCGTGAGCGTGTATATTTTGCCCCTTTTTCGCAATGGTTATGCTCTCGAAGCCTTTTTTCTAGGTCGGTGGTGATGCCTGTGTAAAGAGTGCCATCCTTACATGTAAGGATATAAACATAGTAGTTCATAATGATAACTCATTAGCTTTAAAATGAATTGCTTTAGCCTGAGTAATATCCTTGTAGAGCAGGGGACTGTCTAGGTCTGTATATCTGATAGTATTCGGATACTCCATGGCAAGTTGCGCCGTAGCTTTGATGGAGCAGGGATCTTCAAGCATAGAACCCATCATGCAAGTAATATTTTTTGCTTCACAATGCTCGATAATCTCTCGTGCCTTAGAGATACCGCCACATTTCATCAGTTTAATATTTATCATATCAGCATCTTTTATCTTTAAAACTTCTCTCGCGTCATCTAAGCTAAAGGCAGATTTATCCGCCAAGATAGGGATAGGGCTCTTGCATGTAAGCCTTGCCATGCCCTCTGTAAGTGCTACTAAAAGACAGAGCATAGTATTGGTGATTTTTTCGGCTCCATAAGCGATAAATGCGATGATAAGTAAATAAATAAGTGAAAAATTTTGCATATCTCATTGTATCATAAGCTATCGTGTGTCATCATCTTTTTTACTAAGGACATACGATAATGGCAAAATATATACTACTTGATACCGAAACAACAGGAACAGCAGAAGAAGACCGTGTTATTCAGCTTGGCTACATTGTCTTAGAGGGCAAAAAAGAGACAAAGGTTTATAATGAGTTTTGCTCATCTGAGCGTCCTATCTCTTTTGGAGCCATGGAGATTCATGGTATCACTCCTGAGATGATTGAGGGTAAACCACCGTTCAGGGAGATGAGGGCATATAAAGAGCTTGAACTTCTTAATGACTCTAGCAACTATATGGTTATTCATAATGCCCCTTTTGATTTAGATATGCTTGCGAAAGAGGGCTTTACATGTAAGATGAAACTGATTGATACCTTGCGTTGTGCGAAACATATTTTTGATGATTCAGAAGCACATCGTTTACAGTTTTTTCGTTATAAAATGGGACTTTATAAGCATGAAAAAGCGGAGGCAGATGCTTTGGGTATTGAAGTGAAAGCACATGATGCTATTGGAGATGTTTTAGTGATGAAACTCTTTTTAAGTAAGCTTCGTGAGGCAGTTCAAGAGAAATTCCCAGGGGTAAATCCTGTAGAAAAACTTGTTGAATTGACCCAGCAACCTGTACTTATAAAAACCTTTCGTTTTGGAAAATATCGAGGTAAAAAGATAGCAGATATTGCTGTTGAAGATGCAGGTTATCTTCGTTGGATGCAAGGAAATATGGACTTAGATGAGGATATGAAATATACGCTAGCTCAATTGATACACTCTTGATATATTTTCTTGATATAATTTAGAGTTGATAATTTATAAGGTCTATTAATGAATGAAATGCAACTCACAGAGATAGAAAAAGAGACACTTAAGTTATCTCTTCTTTATGTAGAAGATAATATAGATGCACGCACCTCTACACTGCTTATTCTTGAACAGTTTTTTCAAGATATTGATATTGCTGTTGATGGTCAAGATGGTTTTGAGAAATTTCAATCAAAAAAATACAATCTTATTATGACTGACATCAATATGCCACGACTAAACGGAATTGAAATGATTCGTTTGATTCGAAAAGTAGATATGGCAGTTCCTATTTTGGTTCTCTCTGCGTATAATGAACAAAACTTTTTCACCGATGGTATCAAAGCTGGTATTGAGGGCTATCTTCTCAAACCCATTGATATTGGGCAGTTTATGGATATTATGGCTCGTGTTATTGAGCGTATTCGGCTTCGACGAGAGAATGAAGCGTATAAAAACAACCTTGAAGCGATGGTGAAATCACAAACAAAAGAGATTGAAGTAAAAGCACAGCGTCTTTACTATCAAGCTCTGACTGATCAGCAAACTAAGCTTTATAATTCTGCAATGTTAGGGAAAATTTTAGACAAATCTTCTTACAATTTTTTAATATTTCTTGATATTGTCAATTTTGGCACAATAAATAAGCAATACGGTAAAAAATTTGGCAATGATATCCTAAAAGCAACGGCAAGATCATTAGAAAAAAATCTTAAAAATGATATGCGTCTGTTTAAAATAGAGTCAGACCGTTTTGCAATTCTTTGTAAAAAGGCTGATGAAAAAGATGTTGCAGAGTTTTCAAAGCAGATTATCGCCTTTTTTGATATGACAAACCTTCTAGTAAATGATAATGAAATCAATATAAACTTTACCATTGGCGCTGCAGCTATAAGAGATGGAAATGATTCTCTTATGGATTGTGAATACGCACTTGATTGGGCAAAACGATTAGGTCGTAGAATCTACTACATTTTTGAATCTGATAGTAGCCCAATGCAAAATGAGTATGAGACGATTCAGTGGCTCAATCGTACAAAATATCTTATTGCTGAAAATAAGATAGAGCCTTTCTTTCAAGCGATATTTGACCTTAAAACAGAAAAAATTATCAAATATGAGGTTCTAGCACGCGCAGTTGATGGTGAGAATGTTTATGCACCCTACCTCTTTTTAGGTGCAGCAGAACGCTTAGGACTTTTAACTTCCATCACAAAAATCATGGTAAATAAAAGTTTTGCTTTTTTTGCAAAAAATGAGCATCACTTTTCTATCAATATAACACAACACGATCTTCTTGAAGATGAATTTTATGACTTTTTAATGGCTAAAATTGAGCATTATGGTATAGACCCTACTCGTGTAACTTTTGAAATTCTTGAAGGCATTACTATGGGTGTTGATAGTGATGCTATTGTAAAAAAACTCAATAAACTCCAAGCGTATGGCTTTTTATTGGCGGTAGATGATTTTGGCGTTGAAAATTCTAACTTTAGCAGGCTTTTGGAGATGGAGTTGGATTTTATCAAGATAGACGGTATTTTTATTAAAAATATAGTCAATTCCAAAAAAGATGAAAATATTGTGCGCGCCATCGTAAGCTTAGCAAAAAACTTAGAGATAAAAACAGTAGCAGAATTTGTAGAAAATCAAGAAATTATGGATAAAATAAAAGAGTGTGGGGCAGATTATGCCCAAGGATATCATATCGGAAAACCAAAAAATAGATTATTGGAGCCATAATGTCACAGGAGCAAAGGGAGAGTATTTCAGCAAGATTTTTTTTAGGCAGTCATGAGTTTAGTGATGATGAATATGTTTTAAAATATAAGATGATTACGCTCTCCGTTTTACTAAATATAATGATTATAGCAGTGAGTGCCATGGGGCTTTTTCGCTACTATAACGGAAATATGACGCAGGTGTATGCAGATGTTTTTTTGGTTAGCACTTTTATTATCGGAGCTATTACTCTGCGTTTGAGTAAGAGAAGTTATAAGTTTATCTCAAGGACGGTACTGTTTATCGCTTTGGCATTGGCTGCGACACAACTGCTATGGTATCCTGAGTCAGAAAGCCGTGTTATCTGGTTTAGCACGACAGTGTATGCAGGCTTTTTTCTTTTAGATAGGCGCGAGGGTTGGTTTTGGATCTCTACTATCATTTTGGGACTCTTGGGTCTGTATTTTTATAAACCGAGTATTGTCGGTTTAACGCAGTTTGAATTTGCAACTTTTGTGCTCAACCTTGTTATGATAGCTATTTTATTAAATTGGTATGAAATTATTAAAGAAAAAGCATACGAAGCACATATTCATCATAATCAAGAGCTAGAAAAGAGTGTATTGGAAAAGACACAAGAGCTACAAAGACTCAATGCAACACTCTACCATCGTGTTGATGAAGAGATAGATAAAAATAGAGACAAAGAGAAGCAGATGATTCATCAATCTCGTCTTGCGCAGATGGGTGAAATGATAAGCATGATAGCACACCAATGGCGTCAGCCACTTGCAGCTATCTCTGCAACAGCTTCTGCCTTGCAACTTAAAATTGCGCGAAAGCGTTATGATGAAGAAGTTTTTCTCTCAAGCGTTAAACAGATTAATGAATATTCGCAACATCTCTCTTCGACTATTGATGACTTTAGAAATTTCTTTAGCACAAATAAAGAGAAAAGTCTCTTTTCGTTTAAAGAAGTTATAGAAGGCTCATTAAGTATAATTAAAACCTCTTTAGAAAATAAAAATATAAAAATGAGCACTGAAATTCTTCATGATGAACCAATTTTTTCTTATCCAAATGAGATTCGTCAAGTAATTCTAAATTTATTGAAAAATTCAGAAGATATCTTACTTGAAAAGAAGATAGAAAATCCTCATATTTATATTCGCGTAAGTCATCTTGGTCCCATGATGATACTAGAAATAGGTGATAATGGCGGAGGTGTTCCTGATGCTATTAAAGATAAGATTTTTGACCCATATTTTACAACAAAAGAGAAACGCGATGGGACAGGTTTGGGTCTGTACATGTCAAAAACAATTATAGAAGATCACTGTGGTGGAAAACTCAATGTTTATAATTCTAAGTATGGGGCAGTATTTGAAATCTCATTAAGAAAAACAACTTAGAGTAAATTAAAAGTATTCATACTGTATCAGATGGTTATAATACAGTATGAATTTAGCACAACTGAAAAACCAATCCATACTGCTTCTTGGTAAAACACGCGCTCTGAGTGGGGATGAATTTGAAAAACTTTTAGGTATCTACAACATTACATGTAAGCGTCATTTTGATAGCTCAGTTTCACTGATTATAGAGGGTCGGATGATGAGCCCGATAGATCAAGATGAGCGTGATAGACTCTATGAAGAGGGTGCGCGTTTTGAGGACATAGACACCCTAGAAAAATCGCTATGCCGATCACTCAATCCTGATGTGATTATGATGAGTCTAAAACTCTCAAATGACCAAGAGCGACTACAAAGTTTTCTGCAAAATCCCTATATCGATAATACTTTCTTTTTAAAACTGCTGACGCTATATCGCTGGAGTGGAGAGAGTTTTTTTGAGAATGATGCCAATCGTGATGTGACAGCTGCGCTTATTCGCAGATTTTATAAAAATATAGAAAAAAATCACAATGTAGAGTATGCCAATGCAGGCTTAGTTCATCTCCTAACACAAACAGATGATGCTTCTCTTGTTGATGCTATCGCTTCACTAGAGCCAATCCAATATGCTATTAAAAAAGGTTCTGATAATGCAACGCTAAAGATTTTACAGCGTCTCGCTCTGCACCCACTTACATCCGATGCACTCTTATTTAAGATGATGCGTTACGCAAATAGCGCCCTTATCAGCCTTATCGCCTCACGGGAGCCACTCTCAAAAGTTTTGCAAGAGAAGTTGATAGATAGCACAGATGATGAGGTCTTAGAGAGCTTAAGTTGTAACGCTTCACTAGAGATAAGATATGCAAAAGTACTACTTCAAAAAGAGAGTTACCGTGAGAATATACTCTTACATGTAAGGCTCAACAGAGAACTGTTTGAACACTATAAAGAGAGTTATGCTTTGAGCTTAGCGCAAAATAAGAGCTTACATGCAAGCATGCAAGAGCTACTTTTTAGTATGAATAGTGATGCTATAAATATGCTATTGGCTTCAAACCCTCTCCTTTCACAAGAGATTATTGCTCAGATGATAGATTTTAAAGATGAAAAACTTCTTAATATTTTAATAAGCAATCCGCAACTCTCTAGCGAACAGTTGGAGCAATTTATAGAAAATCCCACCTTACATGTAAGCCTAGCACACAATGAAAAATGTAGCTCAAAACTCTTAGAGATACTCAGCAGTTCTCACAACCCAGAGGTACTTTTAGCCTTAGCAAAAAATCCCTCTACACCCGTAGATATTCTCTTTCAACTCCAACTCGATTCACGATTTAAGAGAGCCGTACAAGAAAACAGCGCCTTTGGCAAACATATACAAACTCAAAATTTAGGATGGTTATGAGAGCACTTGAGATAATTCAGACCCTAGAAGCTATGGTAGCACAAAAAATCCCTGCCTTTGTATGGGGAGCACCAGGTATTGGAAAATCTTCCATAGTCAAGCAGATTGCTACAAAAAACAGTTTAGATTTTATAGATCTACGCCTCTCTTTGCTCGATCCGACAGACCTCAAGGGTATCCCTTTTTATGACGCCGCAACACACCGTGCTCTGTGGGCACCTCCCGCATTTTTACCCACTTCAGGAAAAGGGATTTTGTTTTTAGATGAGCTAAACTCCGCCCCTCCAGCCGTTCAAGCTTCTGCGTATCAGCTTATCTTAGACCGTCAAATCGGTGAGTATATACTTCCCGAGGGTTGGGCGATTATCGCAGCAGGAAACCGTGAAAATGATAGAGGCGTTGTCTATAAGATGCCCTCTCCTTTGGCAAATCGTTTTGTGCATCTACAGATGCAGGTCAATGTAGAAGATTGGCGCGCTTGGGCATTTACATGTAAGATAGATAAGCGAATTATCGGCTATATCTCTTATAAAAAAGAGGATCTCTTTAACTTCGATGCGAGTCAGTCTCAAAAGAGTTTTGCCACGCCACGAAGTTGGGAATTTGTTGATGCTATCTTAAAAAGTGATATGCAAGAATCTTTGCTCCTTAATGCTATCGCTGGAGCTATCGGCAAAGATTTGGCAGTCAATTTTCTCTCCTTTGCAAAAGTGATGCACCGCCTCCCTGATATTGAAAAGATTTTAAGCACAGGCAAGGGCGAGTACCCCGAAGCCGTTGATGTGCTCTATGCACTGAGTGCTGGATTGGTTTCTCACTTTTTATACGAGCCAAGTCCTGAGCGTTTAGAAGCACTTTTAGGCTATGTTTTAGAGCTTCAGAGTGAATTTTCTGTGATGGTTGTCCAAGACTTACAACGCTCTGGCATTACGATGGAGCAGAGTCCTCTTTTTGCTCAATGGGTGCAAAAGTTTGCCTATCTCTTATGAAAAATTTAGAAAAAAAACTCTCACAGGCGAAGGCGCGTCTTCTGATAGAAAAGCCCTATTTTGGCACTCTTGCTGCCAATTTAACACTCAAAGCAAATGAAAATCAACAATCTTTTTTGAGTGATGGCACTCTTTTTGAATATAAGCCTGAATATCTTGAATCACTTTCGCTTGATGAGTTAGGCTTTGCCCTCTCAAACGGTGCAATGCACGCAGCACTTGCTTATGAAAACCGTAAAAATGAGCGTATGTCGTGGCTGTGGCAACTTTCTTGTGATTATGCTATCAATGCACTTTTGGTGCAAAATGGCTTGGAGCTTCCTGAGCGTGTTAATTATGAGCGCCGTTTTGATGGGATGTATGCTGAAGAGATTTATGCGATGCTCAAAGATGAGATTGTAAATGAGAATTTTAATCAAGATGAGTCTGATGAGATGCAAAGTCCAGACCAAGAGGAGGCAAAAGAGAAAAACCCTCCTCAAATGGAGCTAGAAGATATCCTCAAAGAGGAGCGTTTTGAACAACTCCAAGAGCAGGCATTGCAAAAAGCCGATGCAAACGGAGAGCTCCCAGAGGGGATAGAGCGTTTTGTAACTCTAAAACACCGCTCGGTGATAGATTGGCGAGAGGAGCTACACCACGCACTCAATCGTCATTACCGTAATGATTATCGCATGATGCCACCAAGTAAAAAACTACTTTACAGCGGTATCTATCTTCCCTCTTTGTATAGTGAACGCCTTAACCTAGTCGTTGCGATAGATAGTTCAGGCTCTATTGATGAGGAGTTGCTAGGGGCTTTTATTGATGAGCTTGAAGCGCTGCTTTTGACTTTTAATGATGTGAGTTTAGAGCTACTTATTTGTGATGATAGAATAAGAACTCATCAGAGCATAGCTGGTGGTGAGCGTATAGAGTATCAACTTCAAGGCGGAGGTGGCACAAGTTTTCAACCCGTGTTTGCGTTTGTAGAAAATGCAGACTTTACATGTAATCTTCTGCTCTATTTTACAGATTTGGAGGGTGCTTTTCCGAGTAAAGCTCCAGAGTATGAAGTTTTTTGGGTGACATCAAAAGTAAAAGAAGTGCCATTTGGAGAGATTATTCTTCTTGAAAAAGAGAATTAATCTGCTCATGAAACTGCAGAGGGTTTACCTGCACACCTTGTATCATCATAGCGTAGTGTAGATGTGGACCGCTTACTCTTCCTGTAGCACCGCTTAAGCCTATCTGTTCTCCCTGTTTGACTCTCTCTCCTAGCTTTACATGTAAGGCACTCAAGTGATAATAACAGCTGTAAATTCCCTCTCCATGGTCGATAACAACAGAGTTTCCAGCGTAGTATCTATTTTTGGCGATAACAACAATGCCATCATTTGTGGCGTGTATGGGAGTGCCTGTTTTTGCACGAAAATCTGTGCCTGAGTGAAAGCTTTTTAAAGAGCCGTTAAACATACGAGCCGTACCAAAATCACTTGTTATTTTTGCTTGTAAGGGGTAGATGAATGCTTCTTTCCAGTAGCGTTTTGGTGTGCTTGTATGATAAATTTTCATCGCCTCTTTATACTCTCTTGAGGTGCGCTCTTGCTGCTTTTTATTTGGTTTTACCTTTGAGGGTGCAACGGTAATGGTTTCAAAGGGGTAGGCTTTTTTCTTTACATGTAAGGCTAAGGCAGTAGAGCCATTTTTATATAAAACAGTCACATTTTTATCTCCAAAAAAGGAGCGATAGCTGATAGGAATAAGTACAAATTTTTCTTTTACATGTAAGGGATGTGTCAGTAGTGGAACCTTTTTTGACTCAAAAAAAACCTGTGCATCTTTGGGTATTTTTGAAAATTCAAAGAGCACTGTATTTCCATTATACGCTTCTTGAGCTAAAAGAGAAGCAAGGCTAAAAATTAAAAAAGTAAAGTATCTAATTATCATGAAAAATCCTTGAAACATTTTAGCCTAATCAAGATATAATTTTTCTATTATGAAATTAGAAAAAAAGCGTATTAATCAAAATTTTATTCCTCTCTTAGCAGATGAAATTGTAGCTGATAGTGTTATCCCCTTTGATATTTATATTAAAAAGTCTCATGGGTATGTGATTATCCTTGAAGCTGGAACGAGTATAACGCCTGCTTTAAAAGCAAAACTCTCAGATATTGGAAAACTCTATGTTCCAAAAACGATGCTAAGTATTTATGGGAAGTACTCTAAAGAGTATCAAAGTGAGGATGAGTTTACTATTGTAACGACGGTATCAAAACTTGATAAAAGTATAGATAAATCTTGTCGTGAGTTGAGGCGATATTTAGCAGGCGAGGTCTCTTATAAAGAGAAAATTGAAACCATACTCTCATGTGGATATGCTCTTATGAGGGCATGTTTTAAAGCAGATGAAAATCAACTTTTTTTAGAGCATATTGAGATATATACAAAAACACTTCTCTATGTTGTTGGTGTTTCTGGTATCAAAATAAAGCAGTTTATTGCTTTAATGCAAGATGAAAATTGTAATGAAGTTCACGCTCTCAATGTTGCCATATTGGCTCTTTATTTGGCAAAAGATTTAAAATTTCGCGATGATGAGTTAAGCCATGATTTTAAAGCGGGGCTATTTCATGATTTGGGCAATAAATTTATAGATTATGAGATATTAAACCAACATGGAAAATTAAGTGCTGATCAATTTAAAACAATTCAAGAGCATCCTCGTTTTGGAGCCGACATGGTTAAAGAAGGGGGCATAGATAATGTAAATATTTATGAGGCAATATTATATCATCATGAAAATCTTGATGGCAGTGGCTACCCTATGGGTCTTAAAGGCGTGAAGATTCCAAAAAATGCACAGGTAATTGCCTTATGTGATGTTTTTAATGCTTTAACGATGGAGCACTCATACCGCGGAAGTTATAGTAGCTTTAATGCTTTGAAGATAATAGAGCTTGAGATGAAAAGACAAATTAATCCGCTCTATACAAATAAATTAATCAAGATGTTGCATTGAGCACAAAAGACACCCAATTACAGACACTTTTACTCTCCTTAAAAGAGGGCAGAAATATTTTCTTAACAGGTGGTGCTGGTGTGGGAAAAACTACGCTCACTCGCCAAGTCATCGCACACTATGAATCCGAAGCGAAAAAAGTAGCTAAACTCGCTTCAACAGGCATGGCAGCGACACTTATCGCGGGGCAGACACTTCATAGTTTTTTTGATTTAGGCATTTGCAGTGATATTGAGGATTTAGAGCGTCAAGGGAAGGGGAGTCTGAAAAAGAAGATTCAAAAACTTATTTGCGCTATGGATTTGATTATTATAGATGAGATCTCTATGGTGAGTGCGCCTCTTTTTGAGATGATACGCTTACGCTTACTTCAAGCAGAGTATAAGGGTGTGGTGATGCTTGTAGGTGATTTTTTACAACTGCCTCCTGTTGTGCGTGGCTATGGCGAGGTTGATTTTGCTTTTGAGAGTGAGGCATGGAGGGAGTTTTCCTTTGAGACGATAACGCTGAGCGAGGTTTATAGAACAGATGATAGAGATTTTATTAAGATTTTAGATGCTATTCGTTTTTCACAGGTGGGTGAGGCAGAGCATTATTACCTCCATCAACTTATTAAGCCTATTCCTGAAGATTTGATTCATTATACCTACCTGTATGGAAAAAATGCCTCTGCTACGCGGCATAATGAGATACAACTAGGTTTTATAGACTCTAAGGAGAGAAGTTATGAAGCGCAAGTGGTTCGCCACGATAAAAATACCAAAGATACAGAGATAGAGCGCTTTTTTAGTGATGCAAGAATTGAGAAAAAGATGCGTCTCAAAGTTGGAGCACCTATACTTTTTACTCGCAATGCGTGGAACTATTTTAATGGGGAGCGCGGGACACTTATTAAGATGGACGAGACGAGCTTACATGTAAGAAAATCAGATGGTATCATTATAAAGCTAGAAACTGTATCAGTGAGCAAAACTATCTGGAAAGAGAAAACTATCAAAGGTAAAAAAGAGCTCGTTGAGACAGAACTCTTTAGCGTGTATCAGTTTCCCATCCAGCTCGCCTTTGCTATCACTATCCATAAATCTCAAGGGATGAGTTTAGAAGATTTGATTATAGATACCACAGAAATCTTTGCACCTTCGCAGTTTTATGTAGCTATATCACGGGCTGTGAGTCCACATCGCCTTATTTTAAGACAACCTTTGAAAGATTGGAGATATTTAGCTTTTGTCAATGAAAAAGCACTCTCTTTTGTGAAGGAGAGTTTAGGAGCTTAGATTCTTCCTTAGTTTGCCTGGAGATAGCAATATGCTATAAGAGCTAAAGGTAGTAAGAGTGAAAAAAATTCCTTACGGCATTAGTGATATGAAATGTAATAAAAGTGAAAATTTTTAATACATCGATAAAAAATATAGATGCTACAACGCCTATTATACTCTTAGATAAAATATTTTCTTATGTCAAAAAAGAGAATATAAACCTCTACATCCTCATCGACGAATACGACAACTTCGCCAATAAACTCCTACCCTCAAACAAGCGAAACTACGAAGATGTAGTAAGCCAGAAAACCGCCTCTTTCAAGTAACTCTTCACCTCTTAACTACCATAAGGATACTCAGGTTTACAAAAGTCATCCCCTAAGCTACAACAGCCTTCGCTAATACCCATAAATTTCAGACCCCTGTCAAAAGACCAATAATGCCTATAGCTTCCATCTCTCAAAATATCAAAGGTATCTAGCAGTGCTTGGTTTGTCTCTGCATCGGCTATGTAGTCATCTAAATCATTGATATCAGTTACCTCTACCATACAGCCAACTTCAAGGGCATCTTGTGAGGAGTTGACACCTTTTGCATAAAGAATATCATAAAGATTTTGAATAGCTTCGATGCCGTAAGTACCTGCTGGCATGGAATTTAACTCCACTTCAGAGTAGTTTTGCGTATAATCTACCAAGTTTGTGATATTGATATCATAGGCTTCAACTAAGTTTTGCACAAGTTCTATGTGTCTTCCCTCAGAGTTTGTTCCTATATTGTTGAGTTGTCTAACATCCGAGTGAACCTTGTAAAGATTAAGATAGACATCTTGAGCAAGTCTCTCCTCGTTCCACATATAAGCGAGAGAATCTTTCTGTTTCTCATTAAGAGGTGCTAGGTTATAGGAGTAGATATCGACGGTATTTACTCCTTGTGTATTTGCGTTAGCATTACCATTACCATTTTGGAGTGCACCTTTATTTGAAGAGCTATCACCACATCCACTAAAAAGTAGAAGAGATGTAAAGAGTGTTGCTGTTGTTATTGATATTTTCATGTAAGTATCCTTTTTCTCTATATTTGTGAAATTGTATAAGAGAAGTGTTAGTAAAGTGTTAGTTGAAAAATTAACACGCTTGTAACAATTTAATCTTAAGCTTTCAAAATAATTTAAAAGGGAGTAGATAAGTATCTACCCCCCCTAATTTAATTTAAAGGAATAGTTATGCAATATAGAGGTGTAAGTTTATCACTTGTTGTGACAACGATGCTCACAATTTTGGGATGTGATGGAGGCAGTAGCAACTCTACGCCTGATACCACAACTCCAGAGGAGGTCTCAGCCTTAGCGCCACAAGCAGGAACGCAAGGCTATCTTTTTTATGGACATGCAGATCATAAGCAGTTAGGAAGTGTTAAAAATGTTCGCATTGTAGATCCTAAAAATCCAGAGAATGTAATAGTTGAACGCGAGAGTCTAGACGTACGCTATCCTGTGCTTTCTACAACTGTAGATGAGTATAACGCCACAACTAAAAGGTATAAAAACTTACATGTAAGTAAATTGAATTATGTATCTGAGGGAAAAGCTTATACAGTAGATATGCAAAAAACTACTCCTATACAGAGTATGCAAGATGATGAAACTATCTGCGACTGTGCTACATCTCTTCGTGCTACAACACCGGCAGAAGTGAGAAATTCATCAGCAACAAATCTAACAGCAGCAGGACGGAGTTTAGCATATGAAGATATTTCATATCTCGGAGTGAAACAGATTCTTATCGCTAAAGAGAATGCAAAACAGGTTTTAATAACTTGCGATATGGGCGCAACAGACGCGGCTATAAATTTTGAAGGCAAAGAGTTTTTAAGCCTTTCATATCCATCTTATGGCGCAGATGTTAATGGGGTGATAGTGTATGACTCTCTAGTAAAGAAAGTTCAAAACTGTAGTATGGATATGATGGCATGTACAGATATCTTAGATGCACAGAGTGCTCCTAAATTTTTAGGCGATATTGGTGGTACTACATTAAGTGCTTTAAGTATTTCGAATAATTACTATACTATAGATAAGGCAGATAACAGCTATAAAGCACTTGTAGTTCCAGCCTCACATGCTCCAATTCGTTTTTCAGCAAGCAATGCCTATTTTAATGGTGATACTATCTACATTTTAGAGAATGGCAATATCTTTTCTTTAAATGCTATAAATGGAGTGTATAAACAGATTTCCTCTAATGGCTACGCTACAAGAGTAAGAGCATTTACAAGCGATATGGTTATTTTTGGTGGTGATTCTGAGATGTATGCAGTTATGAAAGACGGAAGTAGTAAAGGTAAAGAGATAGAGATATCAACAACAACAAAAACAAAAGGACAGAAATATCCTTTTGACATGGGGATTGGCGATACTTATCTTTTTAATCTTTATAGCGTAGATACGCAAAGTGCAGATACTACATATAGGGCATGTACGCTTAAAAGTGGAAATATTACATGTAAAGATAATAGTTTTTGGGGTCCTGTGGTTGCAGCACAAAATGGTGAGATGCACTTTGATGCAACATTCCAATATACGCCTTATGCCTATATTCGTATAGATGATACAGATAATTTCGGTGGTGGAACAGTAAGCGTTGTTGATCCTAAAAACCCACTCGGCGCTGGTTTTGCGGTTGGAGAAGTTGCCAAGTACAATTTTCAGACATTTATGAATGGGCGCTACTCTGATACCCTTATAGATAGTGATGGTACTGTTGTGATTTATGCAAAAAATGATGTGAATTACAGAAGTGATGCTTTTATTCTTAATCTCAGAGAGGCTAATAGTCTTAAAAATATTTCAAATGATCCTGACCCTACATACGAGGAAATCAACGGTGGTCGTTCTCACTGTCATGGTCGTTATTGTTCTGTGTGTCACAGCTTCTCTGGTGGAAAAATCAATATTGACAGAGCTGGGAAGAACGCAGCTGTTGGATATAACATACGTTACGATTTTGAAAATGGAGAGAGTATGTTAGCGAAAATAAGAAAAGGTATAGGAGAGAACTTCAACGCCCCTATGAAAGAGCTTGCAGGAAAAAACTTTACAGCAAATGTTGTTGATGAAAACAATACAGTAGTCAATCGATCAAATGAATTTTCTCATCGTGGTGTAGAGTACTATAATTGTAATTTCTGTCACAGAAAAGATGACTTACGCCATGATGCTCCTAGTGTAATCAGTATAGAAGCGAGTCAATAATGCGATGTATAGTTTTATCGCTTCTCTTTGGGGTGTTCACTCTCTTTGCGTATGAGAAGGGTGATGCCCTCTCTAGCGGTGTAGTGGAGAAGTTACAACTCAAAGAGGATAAGATATATATTATTGATTTTTTCGCTTCATGGTGCCACTCTTGTGAAAAAGAAATACCACAGATCTCAAAACTCAATAACACTTTAGATACAAAACGATTTGAGATTGTAGGTGTAGATGTAGATAAAGATAGCTCTAAAGCAGAAGCGTTTCAAAAAAATATGCGTGCAAATGAGAAACTAAACTTTCGTGTTGTAAATGATGCAAAGAGTGCAATAATCAAAGAGTTTAAGCCCATAGGGATGCCCTCTTTATATATTGTTAAAAATCTTAAAGTTGAAAATATGATTTTTGGTGCGGTTGATAATATTGACGAGCATATAGTGAATATATTAGAGTCCTTATGATACGATATTTTGTAATTGTATTGAGTGTATTTGTTTTGCTAGGGTGTAGCATCAAAGAGGTGCAACCTTGGGAAAAAGAGACTTTGGCAAAAGAGAGTATGCAAGAGGGTGGTGGCAATACACTTTTTAAAAAATTTACAAATCATATCTACTTCTCTAAAGAGGCGAGTAAAGGTGGTGGCGGTGTCGCTGGTGGAGGTTGTGGATGCAACTAAAAATAAGATTTTCACTTCTGGCATCACAGCTACTTGTTGCCTCTTCTTTGATGGCAGAAGATTATGTGAGTGTGCAGTATATGCGTTATGATGAGGATAGTGGGCGTACCACCGTTTCAACTCCTTCCATCGAAATTAGTAAAGATTTTGGAGTTGATTATAATCTCAAACTCTCCTATGCTCATGATGCACTGAGCGGAGCAAGTCCAACTTGGTACGACAGCTCTAGCGGGGCAACAACTACTATCGCTGATGGAACACATTATAAAGATGATATTGTCTATGGGGATATCCCTTATGAGGACACACGAAATGCTTTGGGCGTTACTTTTACGACACGCTTTGCTAGTCGTGATGAGCTGACTCTAGGTTTTAATTATTCTGGTGAGAATGATTACACTTCTCGTGAAGCTTCAGCCGAATACCTGCACTATCTTGACAGCAGTAAAAACCGTTCACTCTCTTTTGGTCTCTCCTTTCAAAAGAATGATGTTACTGTTTTTTGCGATAAGCAAGAGTGTGATACTAGCAGTGGTGCAAGTGCTAATATATCCGAAGAAGATATCACAGTTTTGAGTACAGAGCTTGGATTTACCCAAATTATTGATGCTACTTCCCTAGTAAAAGCCTCTGTCTTTTATATAGGTGAAGATGGCTATTTGAGTAACCCGTATATGAATGTTGTCAGGGATTATGATACCTCCTTAAAACTAATTCTTGAGAAAAAACCTGATACGAGAGCTGCATATGGAGCACTTGTGCAATATAGTAAATCTTTTGTCGATGCTTTGAGTGCCCATGTTAGTTATAGATTCTATCATGATGATTGGAAGATCACATCACATACGATAAATACAGAATTTTACTATGAGCTACAAAAGAGGCTGACACTTGGAGTTGGGGTGCGATACTATCTTCAGAGCGAGGCCTATTTTTATAATGCGTCTAAAGATTATTTTACAGATGAGAAGTACGCTTCAAGTGATAGGCGTATGAGTGCATTTGACTCGTATAATCTAATGTTTAGCGCCAAATATGATGTAAGGGATGATTTGAGTATTAATGGTTCAGTAAATGCCTATTCTCAGCCAAAATATTTTGACTCTCTTTACTATAATATAGGATTTATATATAAGTTTTAGAAGCTTACATGTAAGGATAACCCTTACATGTAAAGAGGGAATAAAGAAGAGGCTTAAAGCTCTTTTTCGTGCTCTGCAAGATACTCTGCAACACCTTCAGTTGTTGCTTTCATGCCTTCATCACCTTTTGTCCAACCAGCAGGACAAACTTCACCGTGCTCATCAGTAAACTGCATAGTATCTACCATACGAAGCATCTCATCAATGTTACGACCAAGTGGTAAGTCATTGATAACTGCGTGGCGAACTGTACCGCTTGCGTCTATTAAAAATGAACCACGAAGTGCTACGGCTTCACCAAAAAGTACATCAAAATCTTTAGAGATCTGTTTTGTAAGGTCTGCTACAAGTGGGTAACCAACACGGCCGATACCACCTTCATTGATAGGAGTCTCTCTCCATGCAAAGTGAGAAAATTGACTATCAACTGAAACACCGATAACATTCACGCCACGCTCTTTAAACTCAGCAAGTCTGTGATCAAAAGCGATAAGCTCTGATGGACATACAAAAGTGAAGTCTAGTGGATAAAAGAAGATTACCGTCCCTTTTTCACCAAAGTTTTCGTATAAATTGAAATCTTCAACGATTGAACCGTCACCTAAAACTGCTGTTGCTGTAAAATCTGGAGCTTTGTTTGTTACTAACATATCTTGTACCTCTTTTTTGTTTTGTTGGCAGAATTTTAGCATAGAAAGATTAATCGAAATTTGATAAAATAAATTAATAAAAATATCTAAAGGATAAAAATTATTGTTTATCAGCTACTACACAATTCCGTCCGCTGTTTTTTGCTTTATAGAGCATTTCATCTGTATGTTTTACGATACTTTCTGCTGTGTCACCGTCCTTGTAAGAACTAACACCAAAGCTACATGTAAGCGTTTTAATATGAGCAAAGGAGTGTGACTCTATTTTTTTTCGTAATTTTTGTGCAAAAGTTTCACTTTGGGTGATATTTGTATGTGTAATTATCATAAACTCTTCGCCACCCCAACGAGCAAAAGTATCTATATCTCGTATATCCTTATTGACAATGGATGTAAGCTCTTTTAAGACGCTATCACCTACATCATGTCCGTAGGTGTCGTTTATCTCTTTGAAGTGGTCTATATCGAACATTATCAGAGAAAAAACTCTCTTGTAGCGCATAGCCTCTTTTATCTCTTGATGGAGAAAAAACTCAAAACGCTCACGGGCATAAATACCTGTGAGTGTATCAAAATTGGCACGATTTTCTAACTCTTTTTTCTCTTGTATCTCCTGCGTAACATCTCGAAAAGTGCTTACAAAAAGATGAGAATGCTTAAAGGCTTTTACGCGTATATCAAAAACTCTTGCTCCTGTAAGACCTTGCATCTTTGCGTAATGCTTGAGTTGTGGATTTTTTTTGATATATTCTAGCCAAGTCATTGTACCCATCTTTTTTTGTAGATAGCCCTCTTGGGGTAGAAAAAAATCACAAATACAGGCGTGGTTTTTTAAAAACTCTTGAAGATCTTGATAGCCAAAAAACTGTAACATCGCATCATTGGCATCTTCTATACGCTCCCCGTTAGTGACTATAAGCATATCATGCTGAAGATTGAGAAGATTGCGTGTGTAAATTTTATTGCGTAGTTGTTTGATAGTAAAATAATAGAACGAAAACAGAAGTACAAAAGAGAGTATCAGTTCAAAGATGAATGTTTTCAAGAGTATAGCAAAAGGAGAGTTCTCTACAAAAGAGAGTAAAAGAGCAATTTTTTTGCCCTCAATATCAAAGACGGGTGTATAGATGACACTAAAAAAATCTCCATGAAAATAGTAATTTGCCACTTTTGCTTCGTTATAAAGGGGCGCTTTTTGAAACTCTATGGATGAGCGTACATATTTGAAGTGTGTTGAGTTAAACTTTTCATGCTTGAGGAGTGCATTATAATAAAAAGGTTCTTTTGATATAGTGAATAAATGATATTGCGAATGGATGACTTTTGGGTCTAGTGTTGTTTCGATAGCATCACCTCTTAACAAAAAGAGATTTTCACAAATATAGAGTTCTTTTATCTTTTTTAGTATCGCCTCAATAGAGATACCATACTCATAAGCACCCACAAAAGCACCATCATAAAAAAGAGGATATTGAAAACGATACGCCTCTTTGTAAACACCCAGTTCTAAACCTTTTTGATATCGAAAATTTTTAAAGAGTTTTTGAAGTGAAAAGCGTTTTTTGATGATAAAATCGTCATGTTTCGCAAGTTCGTGAAAACGTAAAAGTGAGCGTCCTTTTTTGTCAAAAATCTGAAAAACACTCATAGAGCCTAGTTTTTGATTATTATAGAATGAGGCGTAGTTTTGTAAAAGTTCATTGCGTATAGCGTCGCGTTCTTGAGTTGAGTCTGTATCTACTTTGGCAATAATTTTTGCTAAAGTGTCTCCTTGGGTAAAGAAGAAGCTTTCATTTACCATCTCAAAGCCATCAATGACACTTGTAAAGGTACTCTCAAGGCGTGTGAGCATTTCTGTGTTGTATCGCTCTCTTTTCTCTTGTAAAAGCACATATAAATAATAGATAACAACAATTTGTATCACCGTAAAGATGATAAGGTAGTAATTTGAGGTTCTCATAAACTTAGCTTAACATAAAAAAGTTTACAATGTTTAGTATGAAAACACTAATTGTACTTTTTTTGCTCTGTATGTCTCAATTGTTAGCATCTCAGAAGCTTGTCTTTGGTGCTATCAGTACTGTAAGTCCAGAAGTGATGCGAAAACATCTCTCGCCTTTACTGCGTTGTTATGACTATTTAGGACGTCATGACAGAGTAGTCAAATATGTTATCTTTGGAAAATATGATGCAGGAGCGATAAAAGAGTCTGTGGCTAAAAAATATGCCCTTTATTTAAAAATCATTGCCAAAAGTGAGCCAATTCCTGATTTTATGATAGTAGTCAGTTCAAAAATGGATAAAAATTTGGCTCTTAAGATTCAAACAGCACTTTATAACCTCAAAGACCCTACAATTCTCCAGTCGATTAAAGCCTCAGCAGTAGGATTTATCCCGCGCCAAGACAGTGATTATAATCATTTAAGAGAAATTATGCACAAAACATCCTCTTATTAAACAAGGAAAGCATTTGAAAAAAAGAACAAAAATTGTAGCAACAGTAGGTCCAGCCTCAGATTCGCTTGAGGCATTAGAGCGTCTTATTAGAGCAGGTGTAAATGTTTTTCGTCTTAATTTTAGTCACGGAACACATGAATACCATAGTGAGGTCTTAGAGCGTATTCGTGAAGCAATGGAGCGTACGAAGTTAATAGTAGGTGTTTTGCAAGATATTAGCGGGCCGAAGATTCGTATCGGTGAGTTAGAGCATCAGTTTGAACTCGAAGAGGGCAATACGATTAGCTTTCATAGAGAGGCATGCGTTGGTAAAAAGATAGGCGAGGGTGATTACTGTGCTTCTATTAATTATCCTGAGATTTTAAATCAGCTACATGTAAATGATTATATCTATCTTTATGATGGGATTATTCGCAGTAAGGTTATCGAAATTTCAGAAGATAGTGTCTGCGTAAGAGTTGAAAATAGCGGAACGCTCTCCTCTAAAAAAGGAGTAAACTTTCCAAATACCCGTCTAGGAGTGGATGTGCTTACTCAAAAAGACCGCAGGGATATGAAGTGGGGCGTAGAGCATAAGGTGGATTTTATGGCTATCTCTTTTGTACAAGATGCCTCTGATATGCTTCAAGCGCGTGATATTGTCAAAAGTCATGGTGGTGAGCAGATGCTTATAGCTAAGATAGAGAAATTTGATGCGATAGAAAATATTGATGCGATTATAGAAGCCTCCGATGGACTGATGGTAGCACGCGGTGACTTGGGAATAGAAGTCCCTTACTATGAAGTGCCAACCTTGCAAAAGATGCTTATCCACAAGGCAAATGCAGCAGCTATTCCTGTGATAACCGCTACACAGATGCTACTCTCGATGACAAAAAGCGAGCGAGCAACAAGAGCAGAGATAAGCGATATTGCCAATGCTGTGCTTGATGGGAGTGACGCGGTTATGCTTTCAGAAGAGAGTGCTGTGGGCGTTCACCCAGCTTTAGCTGTTGAGACTATGCTTGAAACAATTCGTGAGACAGAGCTACTCTATCCATATCATAAATTTCGCACCTTTGAGCGTAATGATGTGACAGATGCTATTGATGAGTCTGCTGTACGATTGTCGCGTGATTTAGATGTTGAGGGAATCTTAACCTTGAGTGCTTCGGGAGCATCTGCTAGAAAACTTGCGCGCTATCGCCCTAAGAAGCCTATTTATGCTATTACACATACAGAAATAGTAAGACGACAGATGACACTTTCGTGGGGTATAGTACCTGTGTTTAATGTGAAAAAAAGCTCATTGGGTCGAACCTTGTGCGAAGTGATGAATTATGGTCAAAAAAAAGGTATTTTAGATTTTCAAAAGAGTTATATCTTAACAGCAGGAGACCCTACGGGTGTTACAGGATCAACGAATATGATTCGACTTTTGAGAAAAAATGAAATGGAGTTTTTCCAATCTTTAAAAGATAAATAAGTGTTACAAAGCCGTGTGGAAGTTGTAAAACAAGACTTAAGTGGCGAGAGACCTTTCTGGCGTCACTCAACACAAAGAGGAGCCTTTTTCTCCTGCTTTTTGGTTCGTCTTATGCTTTATACTGTGGTGATAGCTTCTCTTGTACTTTTGCAATTTCCACAATTTATGGCAGAAAAAAAAGTTCGCAGTATGAAAAAAGTCCCTCAAAGTGTAAAAGTCTCTTTGGTAGCACCTGTAAAACCTAAGCCAAAAATGAAGCCAAAACCCAAACCAAAACCGAAAAAAATCATCAAGCCAAAGCCGAAGCCCAAGCCAAAAAAAATTATTAAACCAAAACCGCAAGCAAAAATTGAAGAGCCAAAGAGAGAGCCAGTCGATATCAATAAAACTGTACCTAAAAAAGTACAGATACAAGAGAGAGAGCCTATTGTAGAGAGAGCAGTCTCTATCGAAGAGCCTTTTGTTGCGCAATCTTTCTCTATGGAAGAAGAGAATAAAACTGAGAATTATAAAGCCTATATTGAAGATACAATACGCTCAGAGAAAAAGTACCCAACCAAAGCACGCCGTATGAGACATCAAGGAAGCGTGAAAGTACGATTTGTCATAGATGAACATGGTAAAATTAAAAAGTCTGAGATAGTACACTCAAGCGGGTTTAATACACTCGATAAAGCAACATTGTCACTTTTCAAGCGTATTGATTCGTTTGATGCACCGCCTGAAATTCTTGAAACGCCATATGAATTTACAATACCCTTAGTGTATAAATTAAATTAGGAGAAAAAATGACTATATTAGAGCTATTAGCAACACAAGATTGGGTGATTAAGACCCTCGCAGTAGCCTTTGTTTTAGCTACGGTTATTATATTGGAGAAGCTCTATCAGCTTATCCGTATGACACGCCTTATCAAAAACCTTGATGCAGACCATCTTGAAAAAGCAAAGATGCCCATTATCAAAAACGCCCTAGACTCTATCGACTCCTTTTCAGACAAAGAGAAGGTACTCTATAATGCAAATATCGGCGTACAGTTAGAGAAGATAGATCAGTATCTTATGCGTTATGTGGGTGTGATAGGACTTATCGCGATTTTAAGTCCTATGCTTGGACTTATTGGAACATTTTTTGGTGTCTGGCATGTTTTTGAAGGGGTAGGCTCTTTTGGACTCAATGACCCTGCTTCTATTGCGAGAGGTATCAAAGAAGTTCTTGGCGACACGATGGCAGGGCTGATGGTGGCGATTTATGCTACTATCGCGTATCGTCTGCTTGAGCTTTGGGTACGCCAACTCTCTGTAAAATTTGAAGAGAAACTTTATCATTACATTGGATTTAGAGATGAGGCGTAAACGCAAGGCGATAGATTTTCACCTAGATATCGCCCCTGTAAACCTTATAGACTTGCTTTTGGTGCTTCTGATATTTTTTGTAACAACAACCTCGTTTTTACAGCTTCAGGTGATAGAATTGACTCTGCCTCAAGCTGATGCAGCCAAAAAAATCCAGCCTAAAAAAGATGTTTACAATATCAAGATTGGCTTTGCATGTAAGACCTCTCTTAATAAAAAAGAGATGAGCTTAGAAGCCTTGCAGGCGGAGATTATAAGGTTAAAAAAGGTAAACAATAAGGTCTATTTTCGTATCGGCGCAGACAAAGCATCCGCACATGAGTGTTTTATAGATGTGCTTAATATCTTACAAAAAGCTGATATCACAAATATAGAGATTTTAACAAAGATTGTCGTGTAACTGACGTGTTTTAGGTTTTAAGTAGTTTCTTGCTTTAAATTTGCATTGTCATTTATTATTAGTCTCTTACTTTATAAATCTTTTTCCTCTCTTTTGAGGAAGGGATATCAAGTAATTTTCTGTACTTAGTTATTGTACGTCTTACCATTTTCATATTGTATCTTTGCATAACCATATCAACCAAATCTTGGTCTGTCTGTGGCTTTTCATGATCTTCATTCTCTATGAGATTTTGAATATAATTTTTTATTTCCGAAGATGATAGATTTTTAGAAACTGCATTTGTAAAAAAAGATTTTAATGAAAAAATACCTCTCTCACACTTTATATACTTGTTTGATACGGCTCTACTGATTGTAGACTCTTCAAAGCCTATTTCTTCCGCCACTTGTGCCATTGTCATTGGTTTTAACTCACTACCGATGAAAAATCCCATTTGCTTTTCAACTATGATAAGTACTAACTTATAAAGAGTTGATTTTCTAAGTTCTAGTAAATTAACAAGGTCTCTTGCTTCTTTTAGCTTTTCTTTGAGTTCACTATTTTTACTTTTAAATGGATCTTTTATTACTATATTTGGATAATAACTTTGGTTAAGTTTTACAGAAATGTCATCACCAACACCTACAAAAAAGTCTGGAACAATATATGTGTTTTCTTCCAAGTAATCTACAGCAGGAGGTGTTTTAAACCTTTTTATTATTTCTGTGGCCTCTTCAAATCTATGGTGTTTATAGTATTTATCTATATTTTTAAGATTTTGTATAACTTTTTGTATAAAAATATTTAACTCTTCATCAACTTCCATTTGGGACAACTGGAACATAAAAGATTCTTTTAAATTTATAGAACCTATACCAGAAGGTTCTAAGTAAGAAAACCTTTGTCTAATTCTCTCAGCAAATTCTTTTGTTGTGTTACACTTTATAGCAATTTTTTCTATATCACCTTCAAAATACCCCTCACTATTTATATATTCAAGTATTTCATGGGCTATATTTTGAGATGGTGGAGTTGGAAATAGTGGAGCTTCTATCTGATTTGAGAGCACATCATACAAAGATTCTTTATGTATGTTTATCTCTTCAATAAAACCACTACTAGAGTAGCTTGATTCAAAAGATGATTGGTATTCTAAAAATGGGTTATCGAAACTATGTTCTTTAAAGATTGTCTCCAAATCTTGAACTGGAGCTTGTAATAATGGTAGCCAAAGTCTAAGCGATAGCTGTAAACCTTGCTTCTGACTTGTATGTAAATTAAATGTACTAGACATAAGTTATTATACTCAAACCACGAGGGTTTGAGTCAAAAAAACTGCATATTAACTATACAGTTTTTTAATATTTAAGTCTTACTAAACCATTTGGTTTAACTACTTTCATTTGACATGAAAGTCTTGAGTTTGGAGTACATGTGCCAGCACAAGCTTCTTTAAGTGCCTTAACTTCTTTGTCTGTTTTATCAGATAAGAACTCTTTTCCTGATTCAACTTCAACAACACATGTTCCACATTCACCATCACGACAGCCAAAAGGAAGTGCAGAACCACTCGCCTCTACGATATCTTGAATGGTACTATCTTTTTTTACATTGATTGCTAAAAAATCATTTACGATCTCTACTCTTGTTGTCATCTTTTCTCCTTGATTTTATGTTTTATTTCATCATCATGTTGGAAACAGTTCCAACAATATACACCAACTTAGTTATTGTAAGAATGGTTTGATAATTACATCACCCTTAACTAATGTTTGACATGCAAGTCTAACTTTTGGACTTATTGTAAATTGTTGGCAGTGCTCTGCATCTTTAGATTTAAGCACACCTAGTTCTATTAACTTATCAAGCTCTTTGTCATCAATATAGTTTGTAGGCTCTGAATCTTCAATATTCTCATATTTGATTAAACAACTACCACAATCTCCATCTTCACACTCATAGTTAATTGGAATACCATTTTCTTTTGCCAATCTTATAATTGGTTCACCCTTAGCTGCAAAATAAAGACCATCTTTATTTTTATCAAAGCCTATAAAAATCACTTTTGCCATCTTTTCTCCTTTTATTTTAGATTGCTATTTACCTTCTTTATTCATCTTTTTTCTATGATTTTCCATGGCTTCACGGTCTAGAGCTTCTTCTCCAATATAACCATCATTCACAGACTCAAGTTCATGTTCTCTACAACCAATGATTTCTACATCCATCCCAGCACCAAAAAAGTGTACTTCATAAACTCTAATGACTTGTAAAAACTCACCTATGTCTTTTATGTAACCTGTGCTACCTTTAGGCATCATCAAAGTTCCAATCTTGGCGTGTGGATAAGTTCCATCATTTACAATATTTTCTAAGAGTTTTACTTTTTGTCCAACTATATACTTTGCTTCATCTTCATCTCTGCCAGAACGATTTGCAGTGATACTATCATGCAATTTTACATTCTGCTCAAAGGTGTGACTAGCACCCACAACTGTTTCCTGGTGATGGTGTACAACTCATACAACCACTTAGTTTTCCATCTTTGAACATATCCCAAACATCAGCTGCACTTGGAGCATAACCATTTGAAAATTCTCCATAAACTCTCAAGAGAGAATACTTCAAAAAGTCTAATAACCTAGCTTCTTCATTTTGAAGATTTGCCATACCTGTTTTAATAAGAGTTCCATACTCTTTTAGTATATGAAATCTTTTTACATTAACAAGATTTGCATCATATTCTAAATCGAAAAATATAAAATAATCTTCTGCATCAGTTAGTTCATAAAACTTATCTAATGACTTCGTATTTGCATTCATAAATCGTTCCTTTAGCTGCATGGTGTATCAATATGAGTCATTATCATACTTTGCACATTTTTTATTTTCTTATTTATCTGTGTTGTAAGCGCTTCTTTGTCTTTTTCACCTGTGCGTATTCTTTCAACACCGCCAACTTCTGTCCACCACATTTTCCCGGCACCTCTACCCAAATCATGAGCATTACTTCTTACACATTCCATTGCTGTTTCTCTGATTGATTCATCAGATATAACCATTTCAAGTTTTACTTTTGAATGTAAATCTGTTGGTTGATTATCCGCTTCAGACAAGCCAAAAGAACCTTTACCAATAACATCACTTACTGTGATACCTTCTATATGATTAGTAAAAAGATCTTCTAGAACACTTTTTAAATTGTATTTATTAATTACAGCTGTTAATATATACATATCAATATCCTAATTCTAATTTTAATATATCAATCCATTTATCAATTCTTTGGCTACTCTTATCAGGCTCGTTATGCTCATCTATTGCTAGACCGCAAAGTTTACCATCCATCTCAGCAAGTGAAGACTCATATTCATAACCATCTGTTGGGATAAAACCTATTGTCTTCGCTCCGGCATTAGTAAATGTTTTGTGAAGCTTTCCTAGTGCACTACAAAAATGTTCCCCATGTTTTTTACAATCTCCAGCTCCGAAAAATGCGACTGTTTTGCCACTAAAGTCAATCTTGTCATCTTCTATTTCTACAATGGGGTCAACCCAACTAAAGTGCAAATCTCCTTGTCCCCAAGTTGAACTACCTAAAAATAAAACGTCATACTCTAGAAGCTGTTCTTCGACATCGTCAAAGTCTTCTTCCATGTTTATCACATCATCTTCGCTAATATTAAAAGCATCTACTAAAGCATCTGCAACTTTCATGCTTGTCCCGCCTGCTGTCCCTACAAATATTCCTATTTTACTCATATGTAAACCTCCTAATTATTTTTTATATTCATCATATATTTTCATAGCATTGTCAAGTAGTTTGTCACCCTCTTCAACAAGTTTTTCATACGTACGAAAAGAAAACCTATGTGCATCTTTGAAAAACTTATTTAATATAACAATCTTGTCTGCTAATACTACTGTTCTACCAAAACCCTCGTGATTCATTTCCATAATAACCGAACACATTATTCCTGTCTTTTTTTCAAAAGCAAGCGCTACTGCTTGATAAATAAGCCTAATATCTTGTATTTGCATCTCATCAATATCCGCAATAACAGGAATATTTTTTAAATCTTCTTTACTTTTTACATATTTTTCTTTTAAAATATCTTCATTTTCTACATTTGCCCAAGTTCCAAACTGATCTAGTGCCCTAACTTGTCCAACAAGAGTTTCTATAAATAAATTCTCCATTATGCTGCCTTTTTTGCAAGAATTTTTTTGATAAAAGGAGGAGGATTTTCGTTAATCATTTTTACGATTTTGTCAAGTTCATCACTAATAGAAACGGCTTCTTTGTGTTTAATAGGAAATACGCCACTGTTAATAATCTTTGCTGCAGCAGTTGGTCCAATGTTTGTAAAGTAAACTATGTCAGATCCCTTTAGCAGACCTACCGTAGTGTCAGTATCTTTGGTAGTGATTTTAATTATTGAAGATATTTCAAAACCTTCGCTACTAATGTCATATACATTAAATTGTTCTGCACTACCAAAGTGTGCGTCTATGTTTTCATTGTCATTTGTTGCAAACGCAACTCTTAGACTACCTACTTTAACATCGTTTGAAGTGATTTTTATAGTTGAACTCATATCGTACTCTCCATCTATTATAGTTAGATATATAAATACATAAAGTGTTCCCTAGAGAATTTTTGCAGATAAAAAACTTGAAAGATCACTGTCCATACTTAAAAGATGCGAATCAAACCAAGATGGGAGAGCTTGCAAGTAATAAGATTTAAGCATTATCTCTCCAATTGATTTGTTTGATTTGTTTATAAAGTACTCCATCTCATAAAGTACTTTTTTGTGCTCGTTTGTATGCTCATTTAATCTTGGATATTTATATTTGAGCATCAAATCTTCTTCCTGACAAAAATGTATTTTTGTATCTTCTAGAATCTTTACCATTACATTTATGTAGTCTTGTGTACTCTCACCTTCTATTGAGTTATATATTTCTATAAACTCTTTATGTTTGTTATCCATCACATCAAAGTTTAGTAGATGCTTGCTATTAGTAAACTCCATTAGCGCATTCCATGGTTATGATGATTTATAATATTTGCAATTTCAAAAAGCAAGTAGGAGCTACCTTCATACAAAGTGTCGTTTACAAGTTGGTTTCCTACTATCTCAAAATTTGGAAAACCTCTAAGAACTAAAGCTTTTTTATGTTTGTGAGCTAGTCTTTCTCCATGAAAACTACTTATAAGCACATCAGCATCTTCTAAAGCATTTTCAACATCTTCAAAATCTCCAACAATTACACTTTCACATTTAATGCTATCTAAAGAATTGGTTCTAGTTGGGATAACGATAGTTTTTATATTTGCTCCAGCTTCGATTATAGTTGTAGCGATGCTAAGTGCTTGGTCAGCTTCAAGAGCTATTACAACATTTGTACCACCTAAAGCAAAGTGTGTATCAAGCAATGAATCTTGGTGTCTTTTTCTCCACCTAACTACACTTGGACTTGGCTTTAAGATATTTTTATATTCCATAAGAGCTTTGTAAAATGCATCAGTTTTTAAAAGCCCGCTAACAGTATCAAAATGTAGATGCTGACTTTTGGAATTTAATTCTAAAAATTTATCACCAGCTTTTTTTACAGAGTTTCCTACACTTATAACTAAGCCACTGTCTCCAAGTTCTTTTATGTCATCAACACTTATGCCACCACTACTAAGTGCGCCTTGCTTTAAACCTAAATGCCCATCAAGTGAGTCGCTTAAATCTGGAAGTGCATATACTTTAAAACCAAAAAGTTCTATCTGCTCTTTAATTTTTTCTACTTCTATTGGGCTAAGATTTACATTTGGAAGAAGAAGAGCTTTTTGAGTATTGAGCGTATCTTTTGCTTCTATTAGCTGTTCAATGATTGCTTGAACTGAGTTGGCAAATCCACTCTCTAATCCACCTTCAAAATCTGGAGTATGTACGTATGTCATTAGCTGGGTGTCTTTTAACAAAAAAGTAGCACCTTTAATATCATCACCTTTTGTCTCAGTCATACCAGTTGTAAAAAGACCAACCAATTCAGGTTTTACTTTTTTAGTAATGTTTTTTATTGACTCACTTATAGAGTAATCACCACCATCTATAACAGCTGTCAGATCATTAACAGCTGTTGTCTGTACAGCGATTGGATCACAAAAATGACGAGTAAAAAATACTTTTGAAAAAGATGCACACCCTTGTGCCCCATGCATTAAAGGCATACAGTTTTTTATACCTAAAAAGCATAATAAAGCGCCCATCGGTTGAGAAAGTTTTATTGGATTTATTTGTAATGGTTTGCTCATAATTCATTCCTATATATAGGAATATATACATATTTTGTTCCGTATGAATTATTTTTTAAGCAATAACTTCATATTGGGTTGAAAATTAATATTGTATATTTATAACTATAGAAGATGAAATACTATGTTTAAAAGGTCATTATTGGATATAGAACTGACTATGAGATTATTTTTTATAACATCTGATAAAAATTCGTAGAAAAATGAGGTGGTTTAAGTTTCAAAAATGAAGCATTTCTTGAAGTTTACCTGCCTAGTTTTAGAGTTCGCTTGACAGCCTCCATTTTTGCATAAAATAGAGTGTAGCTAAATTAGTTTATTTTCTTAAGGTTTGAAATTTTAAAATGGGTTCCAAATCTCAAACTTACCTGCCTAGTTTAGCAGTTCGTCTGACAACATATACCTTTTGATTTAGAGGAACAAAATATGTATAGAATATTTACATTAAAATAAAGGAGTTTTATATGGCAGTTATGATTACAGATGAGTGTATCTCTTGTGACGCGTGTGCACCAGAGTGTCCAGTTGCGGCAATTTTAGAAGAGGATAATGTGAAAAATCTTAAAGATGGTATTTTATATGTTAAACCTGAGAGCTGTGTTGAGTGTGTAGGTCATGCGGATGAGCCTAGATGTGTTGAAGCTTGCCCTACAGAGGGAGCAATTGTTTGGGACATGCCATACACTATGGAGTTTAATGAGTACTACAAAGAGGGGCACGAAGAGGGAATATATAATATTCGTGAGCACAAGAAAAAAGGTTTAATGTTACCAGAACAAAAAGAGCAAACTTTTATTGCTGATATAGCTATGAGTGACAGAGAAGAACACACAAGTATAGGTAATTGGTAGAAAGATGTCTGTTATAATCACTGACTTATGCATAAACTGTGATGCTTGCATAGATGAGTGTCCAGCTACCGCAATAGTAAGTGCTAACAACTCTCCCATCGAAGATGCAGAGTTTACATATGTAAAACCTGAGAAGTGTATAGAGTGTGTAGATGCAACTGTACCAAAATGTGCTTATGTATGTCCTGCTGAGGGCTGCATAGTATGGGACATGCCTTATACTGCAGAGTATAATAACTACTATTTAGATGCTCAAGAAGATGGTAAATACAAAATTCGTGTTCATAAGAAAAAAGGAATTTTTTCTCCCCAAAATCAACCAAGACCTTTTAGAGAAGATATAAGCATAGAACAAAGAAAAGCCTCAATGGCAGTAGAAATATAAAAAGAGATTCTTAATCTCTTTTTATTAGTAATAACCATAACAATACTCGCTACAATTCGTATAAATTAAAAGGCACAACAATGAAAATAGCTATACCGGTAAAAGACGATAGTTTAGCATTCTTTTTGACTATATTGTTCTAGGACTGCTTGCAAAACACTGCAAAGAGTATGGGTGTTCACGATGTAAAAATAGTAAAGTACTCAGGTGACTCTACTCAAGCAGAAGTAATCCTTAAAGAAGTCTCTTCAAAATTTAAAATATAACCTCTCGCCCCTCTTGTTTTCATGCTTTTGCATGAAAACAAGCTACAAATCTCAATACTTTTTTATTCCATGGAACGCTTTATGAATTATAAATTTCAAGATATTAACTAAAAGGAATTTATATGAGTTGTTCAACAGGTGGATGTGGCACAGCAAGTGATACAGGATTTGATCCAAGTAATCCAGAAGCGATGGCCATACAAGAAAAAATCAATACTCATCCTTGTTACAGCGAAGGTGCTCACCAGTACTATGCTAGAATTCATGTTGCAGTTGCACCTGCATGTAATATTCAATGTAATTACTGCAATAGAAAATATGACTGCTCTAACGAGTCACGCCCAGGTGTTACTAGTGGTAAGCTCTCAGCAGAAGAAGCAGTAAAAAAAGTTTTATATGTTGGAGGTGAAATTCAACAACTTTCAGTAGTTGGAATTGCAGGACCAGGAGATGCACTAGCTAATCCTGAAAAAACATTTGACACTTTTAGAATGTTACAAGAAAAAGCGCCAGACTTGAAACTTTGTTTATCAACTAACGGTCTAAGAATCGCTGATTATATTGACGAAATTGTAAAATACAATGTTGACCACATTACTGTAACTATAAATACTGTTGATCCAACTGGTGAAATTGGAAGTAAAATTTATCCATGGGTTCACTGGAATCATAAAAAAGTTTGGGGTGCTGAAGGTGCAAAGATACTACTAGAGAGACAACTAGAAGGTATCAAGATGCTAACAGATAGAGGTATTCTTGTAAAAGCAAACTCAGTACTAATCCCTGGTGTTAATGATAAAGACCTTCCAAATGTAGCTAAAAAACTAAAAGAGATGAATGTATTTTTACATAACATTATGCCTCTTTTATCTAGTCCTGAATTTGGTACTAAGTTTGGTTTAGAAGGCGTACCAAGTGCAACTGACCAAGAGATTATGGCTGCACAAGAAGCTTGTGGAATGAACATGAAACTTATGAGTCATTGTCGTCAATGTCGCGCAGATGCTGTTGGTCTTATTGGTGAAGATAGAGGTGATGAGTTTGCACCAGAAGCCTTTGTCGGAATGAGTTTTGAAATACTAGAAGAGAAGTACAATATAAAATCTCGTATCCAAAAACACGAAGCGATAGAAAATTGGCGTACGCATCTAGAAGCTGCTAACAATCGTATCAAAATTGAACAAGCCTCAAAAGAGGAGTTGAGCTCAAATGGTGAAACTAAATTTGTAGCTATAACGACATCAGGCGAAGGTATTATAAATATGCACTTTGGTTCAGCACAAGAATTTTTAATCTACGAAGTTGGTGATAAGGCTATTAAATTTGTAATGCATAGAAAAATCGAGAGTTCATACTCTGGAATCGATTATGGTGATGACTATAATCCTATAGAGGAGATAAAAACATCACTCAAAGATGTAGATATTCTTTTAACTGCCAAAATTGGTGAATGTCCTATGAATGATTTAAACGAAATAGGTCTTATTTGTGATGATTCTTATGCAAATGAACCAATAGAAAAGTCAGTATTCCACGCTGCTAGAAAACACTTTTTTGATAATGAAAAAGAGCTGGGTTAAAACCTAGCATCTTCTGCGGAATACTTTATGAATATATTTTAGTAATAAACCAACTAAGGTGACAAAAATGGCGATAATTAATGACACAACTCTTAGAGATGGTGAACAAGCTCCCTATGTCGCATTTAACACAAAAGAAAAACTAAACATAGCTAAGCTACTTTATGAATCTGGTGCAGATGAACTTGAGGTTGGCATCCCTGCTATGGGACAAAAAGAGCAAGAGGACTTAAAAGAGATACTTGCATTAGAGCTTCCACTACGTATTATGAGTTGGAATCGTGCGACTATGAGTGATTTAGAAGCTTCCATGTCTTGTGGACTTAAAGCTGTTGACCTTTCTATTCCAGTTTCACAAACACTTATTGATGTTAAATTTAATGGTGATAGAGAAAAGCTCTTTAGAAACCTTGAAGAAATTATAAAAACAGCCAAAAGAGAAGGTCTTTTTGTTTGCATTGGAGGAGAAGATTCTAGCAGAGCTGACAATGAATTTTTAAAAGAACTTATGCATCTAAGTGTTGCTTTTGGAGCTGATAGGTTCAGATATTGTGATACTATTGGCATCTTAACTCCACTCAAAACTTATGAAAATATATCATACTTAGCATCTAGTAGCTCACTAGATATAGAAATGCACACTCACAATGACTTTGGTATGGCTACAGCCAATTCTATTGCTGGTTTAGAAGCTGGAGCAATCAGTGCGAACACTACAGTTATAGGACTTGGTGAGAGAGCGGGGAATGCGTCTTTTGAACAAGTACTTATGAGCTTAAAACACCAGTTTAAAGAAGACAGAGAGATTCATGCTACAAAATTAAATGAACTTGTTCAAACTGTATCACTAGCTGCAAATAGATCAATATGTAGCTCAAGACCAATCGTAGGAGCAAATATTTTCTCTCATGAGTCTGGTATTCACGTAAATGGTATGATTAAGAACTCAAGTTCATATGAACCTTTTGAACCTGAAGGAATTGGTAGAGAGAGATTTTTTCCTATAGGAAAGCACTCAGGAACTTCAACCTTGCTCTACCACTTAAATGCATGTGGAATTAAACCTATTGCAAAAAAAGTCAGAGAGATACTTCCTTTAGTTAGAGAGATTGTTACAAACAGAAAAGAAGTTCTTAATCCTCAAGAGCTAAAAGATTTGTACCTATGTTCATAGGCTGGATAAGAGCTAAAAGCTTTAATGAGGATTTAGAACTCTTTGGAGCTTCTTTTACTATAGATAAATCATTAGTTACAAAAACATTGAAGCAAGACCAGTCTTTGTGTTTTGGTGCTTATGATGGAGATAAGCTAGTCGCCTTTATTTCTGCGTATGAGCTAGATGAAAGCTATGCTATAAACAACTTCTACTATTTAGATGAAATAGATGAAAATGTAAAAAAAAGACTAGTTAAACTTTTACTAGATAATATAAACAAAAATGAAAAAAGCGTACTGTTTATGTCTAAAAAAAATGAACTACAACTCTTCTCAGAATTTGACTTTGATAAATTTGCAAAATTTAAAAAAGCGCTTTACAGTGGTGAAGCCGTAGCCTTTAACTTTTCTAGTGCTCATTCTAAAAGCATTAGTAATGAAAACTACATATCTGTTATAAACTCTATAGATAAAAGGGCTTATGGTGAGAGCAGGCTAGCTTATGCAAAAGATGTGCTTTTTAAAAACTCGTCTCTTGTTTTATCTACGCAGGAAGGATACCAACACTCTTACGCTATAAATAAAACTCTAGTAAAGATATCTCCATGGGTTATGAAAGATGTAGCATACTCAGATGCAGAGAAGATGCTAAGAGGGGTTATTTATCATCGTGGATTAAAGAAACTATTTGCTTTTGTACCTAGCGAGGTTAAAGAAATTACAGATTTGTATGCATCTTACAAGTTTGATATGAGCAATGAGTATGTACTACTCTACAAAAATAAAAAACCAAAAATCAACCTAGAGATGCTCTATGCATTTTGACTATAAAGCACAAGGTGTGTGGGAACACCGCCGAGGTGAACCAAGCGTTAGCGTAGATGGCGGAATTACTTCTGACATCGTAAAAATAAATGAAGAGGTTCCCTTCATTTTATTAAATAAAATTAAGGAATAAAAGATGGCACTAACAGATGAACAAAAAGAGATAAAAAAGAAGTTTGCTAAATCCAAAAGAGTAGTTATAGAGTTTGCAGGTGAGATGCACGATATAGTTGAAGATACTATATGGACAGACTATGTAAAACTTCCTGAACTTAGCCAAAAGATAGCAGTAGCGATGAAAGATGTAAATGAGTTTAAAGCTCAATATGACTTTTTAAAATAAGGAATTAGATTATGGTGGCTACTCATGGTAAAATCATATGTGATTGTGGTTCAAAGACTGTTTCACAAGCAGTAGCTATTTTAAAGGCTACTGATCTTCCATACAAAAAAGCAAAAAAACTTGTCACTGAGTGCAATAAAACATGTTGCAGAAGACCATTAATGGCACTTTTTAATATGATAGAATTTGGCGAGATAGATTATGAAGAGATAGATTTTTTAATAGATCAAATGAACAATAGATAAGGTAATAAGATGCAGAATAAACTAAAAGAATTTTCAAAATGGATGAGAGATAGTGGTCTTAGTTCAAAAATACCTTCAGATATTGATAAGTTAAAAAATTTATCTGTTTTAGACTTAACAAAATCAAAAATAAGAGAACTCCCAGAAACCATATCTTCTCTATCAAACTTAACAGTTTTAAAAATATCTGGAAATAGGTTGAAAAAATTACCCCAAGGCATGGGAGAGTTAAAAAAACTTAGAAATATGCAATGTGAAAATAACTTGATAGAAGAGTTGCCTTCAAGTATAGGCATGCTTGATTCACTCGTTATACTAAACCTAAACGGAAATAGGCTCACACAACTACCTGATGAATTTTACAATCTAACTAAACTTACAAGATTAACCATAGCCGCAAATTCATTAACTTCTATCTCTCCCAAGCTACAAAACTTACGCTCTTTACTTTACTTTTCTTTAGATACAAACAAGCTAGACGAGTTGCCAGAAGTATTTGCAAATATGTCCTCGCTATATTATCTTGACCTCTCATACAATAACTTCTCCAAATTACCTGCATCTATAAGTGAGATACAAGAGCTTGAGACTCTTTTACTAGAAGGAAATGAAATAACCGACCTCCCTTCATTAGAAGCTCACGATATGCTTATAAAACTAAATCTAAATGACAATAAACTAAACAAAATTAACTTTGATATTAGCAAGCTAGAAGATTTACAACTGCTAAGCCTTGATAACAATGAACTAAAATATTTGCCAGATAATATATGTAAATTAAAAAAACTAAACTACCTAAGTGTAAGTTCAAATCAACTGAGAGAACTACCAAAAGATATAGGAAATCTTGAAAATTTACTTGAGTTAGACATAGATGAAAACAACATCTCAAAATTTCCAGAGTCATTTTCTAAACTCAAAAAGCTTAAGAATCTTTATATAGAAGATAATGATGGTTTAGAAAAACCAGACTTGAATAGTCTGTAATTTCGTAATAGATGTAGTATCTCTTTAGAGCTAGAATCCATTTCATCACTTATAAACAGTTGATTGATCATCCATTAGTTGTTCTCCTTTTTATCTATCAATTTTAATTCTATTTCACTATTACCATCTATAAAATCTTTGCTAATAACACAGCCTTGTACATCTTCTCTTGCAGGTAGTTCATACTGAAGAGGTAGCATAATTTTTTCTATAATTCCTCTTAATCCACGAGCACCAACACCTTTTTCATCTGCTTTTTGTGCAATAGATTCTAAGGCATCTTCTGTAAATTCTAGCTCTATTCCATCTAACTCTAACAAGGCTTGATACTGTTTTGTAATAGCATTTTTAGGCTCAGTCAATACTTGGATTAAATCCTCTAATGAGAGTTGATTTAGTGTAGCAAGAACAGGTATTCTTCCTATAAATTCAGGAATAAGACCAAAGTTTATGAGATCTTTAGACTCAATATCTTTTACCTTTGCTTCTCCTTTATCACTCTTTAAAAACCCCATCTTTTTAGGTGTAGTATCTTTTTTGTCATTTGCATCTTTAACTAAGCCAACAAATGCTCCACCACAAATAAACAGCACATGAGTTGTGTCAAAAAGAATGGTCTCAGCCGAAGAGCTTTTTCTACTTCCCTTTATGGGAACATAAACATCTCCACCCTCAAGTATCTTAAGTAGCCCTTGTTGCACACCTTCACCACTTACATCTCTACCACTTGTGGCACTCTCACTTTTATTTGCAATTTTGTCAATCTCATCTATGTATATGATGCCTTTTTGAGCTCTCTCAATGTCAAAATCAGCAGATGCTAAAAGACGAGACAAGATAGACTCAACATCTTCACCAACATACCCTGCTTCTGTTAAAGCCGTTGCATCTGCAACAGCAAAAGGTACATTCATAATCTTTGCCAAAGATTTAGCTAGAAGTGTTTTACCACTACCCGTTGGTCCTATAAGCAAAATATTACTTTTTTCAATTTCTACATTTTTGAAGATTGGTCTGTCGATTCTTTTGTAGTGTGAATAAAGAGCTACTGCGAGAACTTTTTTTGCCTCATTTTGACCTATAACATAATTGTCAAGATGCTCTTTGATCTGAGTAGGAATATTTAAACCTTTTTGAAATTCAGCTCTATTTTTCTTCAACTCTTCTTTAGACATAATGTCAGAACAAGTCCCTATACACTCATTACATATATGAGCGTTCTCGGCACTAAATACCTTTTTAACTTCTTCTACACCTTTGCCACAAAAATCACATATATGTTTTTCACTCATTATAAATTCTTTAAAAAAGTATCACTATCTTCGTTTATAACTTCAAGGTTGTGCATCTTTACAAATTTGTTTTCTTTTTTTGTAAGCTCGTCTTTTTTTGCAACTACAAGTCCATCTTTAAGACCGAGAGATATTTCATGAGCAACCATTCTAAAAGTATCACGAGAAAAATCTACACCTAAGAACATATATGATTTTTCTTGTTTATAGCCTTTTAAAAATGGAGGAATCGCGTATCCACCCATTGCCTCAGTTAGCCAGTCAACAAAGTCTGCGTCACTTATAACAAAGTTCATATCTGGAATCATACATCCCATAGGTTTAAACAAAATCGGCAAAGAGTCATTCAACTCTTCTTTTTCGATTACTTTATATTCTTTAGATGCTGAGTCAAATCGATAAATAATAAACCTATTATACTTAGCACTTATTCTTGATGTACCAGTAATCAAAAAGTAGTCTGCATCTTCGTATATTTTACAAGAGCTATCATCTACATTTGTATCTATCATGTATTTTGGCTTTATTTTTTTTAAAAACTCATATGTATATGGTGGATCATATTCTTTAGATGCATAGATATGATTAGTCATTTGTACAATATATTTTCGGCCTTTTCTTTGCTCTAAACTCATAGCAGCCCTACAATATTCATACATTAGTCTATCACTCATGGCTCGACCATTATTAAGTGCTAATATCATACTGTCACTATCGTATGGAAGAGTGCTTCCATCTTTAGTTTTCGTATCTTTGAAGACACCCATACCTATGAACGGAACAAGTTCTCCACTAAGTAGTTTCTCTTTTATATTTTCCATAAATTCATCCAAATGTATTAGTATCTATTGTATTTATACATAATTTGTTCCATTGGAGTCTAGACTAGTTTATCCATGACATCCGACTCCCGTGTAACTAACATACGCTTTGTTCAATTCAACTCTTAATCTATCTAAGTCTAATTTTTCACTTAAATCATCTGGCATATTAAGATAAAAGATAGCTCCATCTTTACTAATTAAAAAAAGAGATTTTGTTAATTTACCATTTAAAGAACCACTTATAAGTTTTGTACCATACATATTTGCAAATTCATCCTCTGCATCTAAAACTACTTTAAATTTTTTAAGATTATCTTTTAAAATTTCTTGCACTTTGGCATCTTTGTCAAAAATCATATAAGCATTTAGTGGCACTTGTATCTTACTGAGAAACTTATCAATTAGTAAAATTTCTTTTATGTATTCATTTTTGTCATCAGGAAAAGACACAAGTATGGTCATAGATTTATCTTTATGACTTCTTTTTACTTGCACATGATTAGCAGACAAGTCTATGACATCAATATTTTCAGCCATATATCCTACATCTGTAAAGTCTTCATATAAATCTATATATTCATCTTTATATTTAATTTTAGATTCCATATTTCTTCACCTTATAACCAATTTGTCTTTGTGTAATACCAAGGACCTTTGCAGCTTCAGCTTGATTTCCATCGCTGTCCTCAAGTGCATTTAATATCGCCTCTTTTTCTAACTCGTCAAGAGTTTTATTTTTTAGAGGTATAGGACAATATTCTTCAACAAGCTTTTTATTATTAAGCGCAGGTAGTAATAGCTTCATTCCTGAGGCAGTAATTCCATCTTCACTACCCATAAGAACTATTCTCTCTATGGTGTTTTCAAGTTCTCTAACATTTCCTGGCCATGGATATGACATCAGTTGATTCATAGCTTCATCTGTAATTTTTACTACTTTTTTATGGTTTTGCATTGATCTTTCTAAAAAGAAATTTACTAAAAGTTTTATATCTTCACCTCTTTCTCTTAAGGCAGGTAAATCTATCGGTATAACATTTAGTCTATAGTAAAGATCTTCTCTAAAGTCACCTTCTTTTACCATCTGCTCTAGGTCTCTGTTTGTTGCAGCTACAAGTCTTACATTTACACGAATTGTTTTAGCTCCACCAACTCTCTCAAACTCACGCTCTTGAAGTACACGAAGAAGCTTTACTTGTGCAGAGGAAGAGATATCACCTATCTCATCTAAAAACAGTGTACCACCGTCGGCTAGCTCAAATCTACCTTTTCTTGTCTCTTTAGCATCTGTAAATGCTCCTTTTTCATGTCCAAAAAGCTCGCTCTCTAAAAGAGTATCTGTGATTGCAGCACAGTTGAGTTTGATAAAAGGTTCATCTTTTCTTTTACTTCTTTTATGAATAGCAGATGCAACAAGTTCTTTGCCTGTACCAGTTTCACCACGAATTAAAACTGTTACATTACTTTGAGCAATTCGTTCAATAACTTGATAAACATTTTGCATCTCTTTGCTATCACCTATAATATCACCAAAGTTATGCGCTTTTGAATCCCATTCCATTTTATAATAGAGATTTAACTCTTTAAGTCTTTCTTTCTCTTTTTCAATAGCTGTATTAGAGCTAATATATTGGGTAAAAAGAGAACTTATTATTGACAATATACTTATAGTTTGTTCTAAATCAATCTCTGTTGATTTAGTGAGATTAGCCCCGATAACACCTATCACATCATCTTGGGTAATCATTGGCACAGCTATATAAGATATTGTCTTATTATTTTTATTTCCTGATTTGTTTAAAAATAAAATATCATTATGAATATTTTCAATTACTACTGGCTCCACATTCTTTGCAGCAAGACCAGTAGCACCTTCACCTAGTCTATATGAAGAAACAACTTGTTGATGTTTACTTAAGCCTATTGAAGAGTAGACATTTAGCATCTCGTCCTCAAGTTTGTATATTACACAATTCTCTAATTGAAGAGAATTTTTTAGAATCATTAAAGACTTCTCTAGTGATTTTTTAATATCTCTAGAATCTGATATAACCGAAGCAATATCATATAAAACTAACAATTCTCTGTGTTTTAAACATATTTCACATTTATTAAGCATAATATATCTTTTAGTTGATTTTATAAATCAATTATACTAAGAAAAGTATAATTTAAACACAAAGATTTGCTTATATATTAATCAGCTAGTTTTTTACAGACCGACTCTCTAGGTAGATTTTTTGCTCCAGGTGTAATCCACCATGTTTCTCCATTACTTAGCTCAACTTCACCACCCCATTTTTCTTCACTATTGAATTCAATTTTTTCAATTATTTCTTCCATATCTTTCTTTGCTATATAAAAATATATATCATCCCCACTCTCTCTTAACATTACTTTTGCCATTTTTTATCCTTTATTGATTTATAAATAATTTTCTTATCATTTGTTTAAAACTATTATCTTCGTACCAAACTTTAAAATACCCTTTTTTAAGCTCATTTATTAAAATAGACTTATCACATTTATGGTCTAGTAATGGAAAATCGTCTCTACAATGAGCTCCTCTACTTTCCTTTCTCTTTAGCGCACTTAGCACAACTGCTTCAGATATTTCAAGTGCATTTCTTAGTTCTAAAATAGCAATAAGTTCTACATTGTTTTGTCTACCTTTGTCTATACAGTGAAGGGTTAGAGATTCTCTTCTTAAGTACTTCAAGTAATCAAACGCTTTAGTTAAACTAGCTTCTGTTCTATGAATTCCAGCATGTTCAAACATTGTTTTACCCATGCTTATTCTCATTGAGTTGAAGTTTTTTGAACTTTGTCTATCAAAAATAAAATCTACTATTTTTTGATCTTTGACTACAGTGTTATAGTCTATGAGTAAATACTCTTTGTTTGTAGAAAAAGATTTTGCATTTTTACCAGCTAAAACTCCAAAAACAGCACCTTCTAAAAGTGAGTTTCCTCCTAGACGATTGGCTCCATGGACTCCATTTACTGCACATTCACCACAAGCAAAAAGACCTTTCATATTTGTTTTTGTCATATTTGCTTCTATGCCACCCATACTGTAGTGAGCAAGAGGTTTTACCTTTAACAACTCTTTTGTTATATCTACCCCTCTTTGAGTAAAAGCTGTTTTATACAATGATGGGAGTTTTGTTTTTATGTGTTCTTCACTTAAATGTCTTAAATCTAAAAACACATCCCTTCCGTTATCCATCTCTTTTATAATTGCACGACTTACTACATCTCGTGTAGCTAACTCATCTACAAACCTATCTCCATCGCTATTGACCAAGTAACCACCCTCACCGCGGGCAGCTTCACTTACAAGATAACTGCTCTTATCTAGGCCTGTAGGATGGAACTGAACAAACTCCATATCTTTTATATTTAATCCTGCTCTAAGTGCAATGGCAACCATATCTCCTGAGTAGTCTTGAGCATTTGTACTATAACCTCTGTATATTCCAGAATAACCACCACCTGCTAAAATAACAGATTTTGCTGGATAAACCATAACAGAAGAGTCAATCCTTCTAACTACAACAACACCACTCACTCTATCTTCTAGGCTTGTAATATTCATAACAAAGTTATTTACCAAAAATAAAATACCTGTATTTTTAGCTTTTTTAATAAGAACTTGCATAATAGCTGAACCAGTTTTGTCACCCACAAAGCAAGTTCTTTTAGAGTTTCCTCCGCCAAAACTTCTCTTAGCTATTCTTTTATTTTCATCTTTGTCAAATTCTACACCATAGCGAACTAACTTAGATATTATCTTTGGTGCCTCGTTGCACATATAACTAATAGCTTTTTTGCTTCCTAACTCAAAACTACCTTTATAAGTATCATAAGTGTGCATATCTATTTCATCACTGTTCTTTTTATCTAAAACTGCATTTATTCCGCCACTAGCTAATGAACTATTTGACTTAAATAAATTTCCCTTAGTTATAACAGCCACTTTGTTAGTACTAGTCTTTGCTTCAATAGCTGCCATTAATCCAGAGATTCCACCACCAACTATAATTACATCATAAATCAAAACTAAAGCCTATAAAGTAAATCATATTTACTTCTCTCAACTGCTTTTACATTTGATATTTCACAATTTTCTTTAATATGTGCCGGTACTTTTGAAGCGAACAGTGAGCTAATTAGAGTTGGGGTTGAACGTGTAAACTGAAGAGCTAGTTGTATATCACTCTTAAGTGTCATAGTATCATCTAGTATAACGCCACTCTCAGGAGAAAATGACTTTTTAAATAGATTCATTTGAAGTAAAGAAGAAGAGCTAATAACACCCATTCCTAATCTATGAGCAGCTTGAAAGATTGTACATTCTTCCTTCTTAACAGTCTGAGTTGGTATAGTATATGCATTTGTTTTTCCCATATTAAAAGGAAGTTGAATATACTTAAATCTATGATCCTTGCCTCCAACTTTTTTTGCAATTTCTACTAGTTTTTCCAAGCTTATAATCTCTTCATTCTCAGCAGTAAAGCCATTCCAAACGGCTACTCCATAGCTTTTAAACATACCGTCATCAGCTAAGTTCTCAAATCTTTTAAAGATTTTTTCTATGCGTTTATAGAACTCTTTTTTACCTAGTTTTAAGAGTTGCATCTCTGGATTGTGAAGATAGTAAATATCTAAGTGTGTTACACCTAAATTATCTAAACTTTTTTTGCAAGAGTACTCTAAAAAATCTGGTGTCATGCAATGTTGGTCTAACTCAATATCATCTTGAGATGCCAAACCTGGTTTTACAACATTATCTTTTATCCATGTATATGGGTTCTCTGGAAAAGGGTAATCTAACTGTATAAAACCACCTTTAGAACATATAATAAGTTCTTCTCTTTTTACCTCATCGGCATCCATCAACTCTTTAAGAGCTTCACCTATCTCTTTTTCACTTTGTCCATATCTATAATTACTTGCTGTGTCTATAAGGTTTATCCCACTTCGTACAGCTTGCTTTACAGCTTCAATATAATGAAAAACATAATTTTCTTCTTTATACGGTTCTTTATTAAAAGTTCCAAGACCAAGTTTTGAAAAAATAAGATTATTGTGTTTTATATAAAAATCTTTATAAGTAGAAAATTTTTTAGAAAAGGCATATGTATCTTCAAATGTAGCAAATCCCATTATGAATCTCTCCATTCAACTGTAAGTCCATGTGTAATAATTACTGTTAAGTATGCTAAAAATGCTATTGGTAATGCATTTGTTTCCATTTTTGTCCCCATAAAGTATAAATAATAATCTAATATACTTTATACATATATCATTCCATAGAGTTATTATTTAGTAAAATTAGAAAAATGTTGACTTGTTTCTAGAGTTGAGAATATATAATAAATTGTATAGAAGAAGTTAGAAGAGATACTCTTCTAACTTTGAGGGAGAATGTTGAAAATTACTTTATCTTACAGCGTCAAAGAAGTAGTCTGTCTGAGCTGTTTCTTTTGTCTCTTCATCTAGTTGATCAAGGATTGAGTTAGTTATCCAAGTTAAAAGATTTAGAGCACCCTTGTAACCACTAATAGAATATCTATGTAAGTGATGTCTATCAAAAATAGGAAAACCTATTCTTATTAAAGGTATTTTAGTATCACGGTAAAGTTCTTTACCATATACATTACCAATCATAAAGTCAACTGGCTCAGTAAATAGTAAACTTCTTAAGTGCCACAAATCTTTGTTTGGCCAAATTTGACAGTCAGCTGCCCATTGAGACTTATCAATAACAGCTTGCATATCAGCTTTCCATCCCTTTTTTGGAGCATTGTTGCAAAGAACGTGAGTTGGGATACCACCCATTTCAACGATAAATGAAACAAGACCTAAAAGGAAGTCAGGGTCACCATAAATAGCAAACTTTTTACCGTGCATATACGGGTAAGAATCTTGCATAGCATCTACTAGTTGAGCACGTTGTGTTTTCAAAGTATCAGATATATCATTACCTGTAAGTTCAGCTAGCTTCATAACAAAACCATCAGTACCAGCTAAACCAATTGGATTACAAGTCTCAAATCCTTGTTTCCATTTGTTTTTAATAGTCTTAGCAGTTTGTATGCTAGAGTATTTTTGTAAAGAGATTGTAGTCTCTGCATTAATAGCAGTTTTAGCAATGCTTAATGGTGTACCACCAGAGTATAATTGGTATTCACCCGCACCAGTATTCCACTGAGCTTCATGATCACCAATCATATGTATCTTATCACTAAACTCTGCACAAATCTCTTTAACTTCTGCTAAAGAACCAAGGTATGGTTCAAAACCAGGGATAATGTTTATACGACCTCCTTCTACAACTTTTTCAGCTTTTGTAGGATTAAGTTGCTCTAGTGTAGCTTTCATCATGTTGTCATATCCAACAATGTGAGAACCAACAAATGAAGGTGTATGAGCAGAAACAATTAAAGTATCGTCTAGTTCACCCTCAGCATCTTCTTTTGCACCTAAAACAAATGCGTTTAAGTCATCACCAATAACTTCTGCCATGCAAGTAGTACTTACAGAAATCATTTCAGGCTTATACATAGCGTTACAGTTACGTAAACCGTCTTTCATATTTACAAGACCACCAAATACCGCTGCACTTTCACTCATAGAGTCAGACACAACTGGAGTTGGTTCTTTAAAGTGACGAGTAAAATAACTTCTAAAATATGCTACACATCCATGAGAACCATGAACATAAGGCATAGTGTTTTCAAAACCAAGACCTGCCATAATAGCACCAAGCGGTTGACAAGCTTTCGCTGGGTTAATAGCTATAGCTTCACGAGCAAGATTTTTCTCTCTATATTCCCATGACTCAGTCCATTTTTGAACTTCATCAACTTTACTAGGGTTCACTAAACCCGCAGTACTTTCAAACTCTCTTTTACCTTTTAGAGAAGCTTGATACTCATCTTTTAAAAATAATTTTTGTCCGTTTACAATGTTATCTATATCTTGCATCTTAAGCTCCTACTTCTTGTTTATCCCATGGCGCTTTAGTATGATTCCAAACTGGAGAGTTCATAGCTAAATCCATATCTTTTGCAAAAATTGCAAATGCGTCATATCCGTGGTAAGGACCAGAATAATCCCAAGAGTGCATTTGTCTAAACGGAAGACCCATTTTTTGGAATACATATTTCTCTTTAACACCCGCTGCAACTAAATCTGGTTTTAATTTTTGTACAAATTTTTCTAACTCATACTCATTAACATCATCATATATAACAGTACTTCTTTGTAAATCATCTTTAGTTCTTTTATAATCATCACCATGTCCAAACTCATAACCAGTTCCGATAATTTCCATACCAAGATCTTCGTACGCGCCAATAACATGACGAGGACGTAAACCACCAATATAAAGCATTACTTTTTTACCTGCTAAAACAGGTTTGTATTTAGCAATAACTTCATCAGTCATTTTTGTATACTTGGTTATTACAGCTTCAGTTTTTGCTTGAATTTCAGGTCCGAAGAACTCAGCAATTTTTCTTAAAGACTTAGTAGTATTACTTGGTCCAAAGAAGTTATACTCCATCCATGGAATACCAAATTCTTGTTCCATATGACGAGTAAGATAGTTCATAGAACGGTAACAATGAAGTAAGTTTAGTTTTGACTTAGGAGTTATAGCTAGTTCTTTATAAGAAGCATCTCCTGACCATTGTGCAATAACACGAAGACCTATCTCTTCTAGTAACAATCTTGTTGTCCAAGCATCTCCACCTATATTGTAATCACCAACAATTGATACATCGTAATCAGTTGCTACAAAGTCTTGTCTTGCAGACGAATCTGTCATAACTTCATCTCTGAATGTATCATTTGCAAGGTGATGTCCCAATGATTGAGAAACACCTCTAAAACCTTCACAAGAAACTGCTATTGTTGGTTTAGAACTCTCTTTTTTATGTGTCTTTGCAACTGCTTGAATATCATCACCGATAAGACCGATTGGACATTCTGACTGAATTGTAATACCGTTATTTAATGGAAATAACTCATCAATCTCGACAAGAGCTTTTTTAAGTTTAACATCTCCACCAAATACAATATCTTTTTCACTAAAATCTGTTGTAAAGTTCATAGTAACAAATGTATCTATACCTGTAGTACCGATATAGTAGTTTCTTCTACCCGCTCTTGAGTATTGACCACAACCACATGGTCCATGAGAAATGTGAACCATATCTTTTACTGGTCCCCAAACGACACCCTTACTACCTGCATAAGCACAACCACGTTGACTCATAACCCCGGGAACAGTTTGTTTATTACTTCTTGTACTGTCACAAGCCCCTTTAACACCTTCTGGAGAGTCAACTCCTAAGTGTTTTGCTCTGTTTTTTGCAGCTTTAGCAGGATATACCTCTAAAACCTCTGCGATAGCTTCATTTTGTAAGCTTTCTAATGATTCTGGTCCCATATTTTCTCCTTTTTAAGTGTAAGTAGCTTTTTAAGCTACTCTAACTCTGTATAGATTCATATCGTCTAGTTTTTTACATAAATCTTTTGTAACATCACCGTCTACTGATTTAGAGATTTCACTAATTTGATATTTATTAGTGTAATAAATCATTTTTGTATCATCAATAGGTATAACATCTGACTTTTCAAAAAAATCAACAAAAGCAGTATGAGCGAATGTTCCCGCTGGAACTTCGAATGTTTCTACTACCTTACCATTAGCAGTCTCACCAGTTAAAGTAACAACTTTACCAGTTGCATCTACACCTTCATTTACTTTTTCTACAACTTTGTCAAAAGACACATCGATTCCATCGCTTGCTGGAAAATGATAGCCACATATAAACATATTAATTCCTTTATTTATTATTTAATTTTGAAAGAGAAAATTTTCTCTTTCATATCTTGAACTACAACCCTATTAATAATTAATAGTCACTCTCTTTTTGTCCAACGATTGCTTCATTGGCATCTTCTTCTAAACCAAATTCCATTAAAAGTGCTTCAAGATCATCCATTTCTAATGGTGTAGGAATAACTTTTAAATCATTTGCAATAATTTTTCTAGCTAACTCTTTGTATTCCATAGATTGATCATGGTTTGGAGAGTATTCAACAACTGTCATACGACGAAGTTCAGCACGTTGAACATGATTTGAACGAGGAACGAAGTGAATCATATGTGTACCAATAGCTTTTGCTAACTGTTTAGCAAGATCATACTCACGGTCAGTCATACGTGCATTACATATAAGACCTGCAAGACGAACACCACCAGTATTAGCGTACTTTAAAATACCTTTAGAGATATTGTTTGCGGCATACATTGCCATCATCTCTCCAGACATAACGATATAAATCTCTTGTGCTTTACCTTCACGAATTGGCATAGCAAAACCACCACAAACAACATCACCAAGAACGTCATAAGAAACAAAGTCTAGCTCATCATCGTATGCACCCTCTTCTTCAAGAAAGTTAATCGCTGTAATAACACCACGACCTGCACAACCAACTCCAGGCTCAGGACCACCAGACTCAGTACACATAATGTATCCCTCAGTAATTTCTGGATCTTCCGGATTAAACTCAGCAGCACCAGGTTTGCATACATCTTCTAACTCAAGGTCTTCAACTGTACCAGCTTCACTTGCTAGTTGCATAATTGTATTTTGAGCTTTCTCGTGTAAGATAAGTCTAGTTGAATCCGCTTTTGGATCACAACCAACAATTAAAATCTTTTTACCATAATAGTGACACATTGCCGCTAGTGTGTTTTGAGATGTAGTAGATTTACCAATCCCGCCTTTTCCGTAAAATGCGATTTGTCTTAACTCGGCCATATCGTCTCCTCTTTTTGAATAATTTTGTTTCGAAGATAATATTACATATAGTGTTCCTTAGCTTGTATTTTTTATAAAAAGAATTTAAACATTTCTCTACAGAGTCTTAATATAGGGATTAAAAATCAATTTAAGAGTAGTTTTGTCCTTTTTTACAACTTTTTTTTCTAAGAGATTAAAGCTTACAATTTTGCGAAATATGTACAAACAAAAATGTTATTTATACAAAAATTGTAGAGTTAAGAATATGAATTGAGATATTTATATGAATGAGTTTGGAGTTTTGTGTCAAAAATCTATAATAATTAAAATCATATTATGTTTAGGGAGATGCAAGCCTATGCTGGGATTGGGAGTGGAATTTGAGTTTTCCGAAGTTTACTGTATTCTACATGCAAAGCATGTTTCTTGATCATTACACTCAGCACAAGCTGGAGCTGTCTCATTTATCAAGTCATATATATATTTCTTCCAAAGTGTATCTGCAGGTTTTATTTCACATAATACAGGAAAATACTCTTTCATATATTTCCCCATCTCTATGCGGTTTTTAAATCCTAAATCCTCATATAAATGATTCATTTCTAAAGAAACTTTTGCTAGATGTGGGACAATAACAGTTTTGCTGTAATCATCTTTTGCAAAATGTTGCAACAACTTTGTAATCTTAGCTTCTAAAATATCATTCTCGTTCATGTCTGTTTCTTTCATAATGTCATCTCCACCATTTTTCCACCTACTATCTCTCCGAAATCTGCACCAAAAACAAAGCAATCATACAACTCATCTTTTGTTGGAATAAGTTTAACCTTCATTGGTTCTAGTGGCACACGAAACTTCAATGCTTTTAACCTTGAGTTAATCATCTCAATTGCCTCACCACTCCAACCATAACTACCAAAGCTTCCACCGACCTTACCTTTTTTCTCTAGAACCATCATACAACTAAGTAAATCCCAAACTGGTTTTGGTGCATCTCCATTAATAGTAGGGGAACCTATTAAAATGCCTGTACTCTCATCAAGTATGCTTATCATATTTTCTTCATCTAGAGCAGTCAGGTCGTAAATATTTGCTATCAAATTTTTATCTGCTTCAAGTCCATCGTGAATACTATGCGCAATATCTTTAGTATTTTTATAACTACTCACATAAAAAATAGATATTATTTTTTTGCCATGAAGTCTATCTTTTGGAGTACTCCACTCTTTATATAGGTTCATATATTTACTTGGATGTTTTCTTATTATTGGACCGTGTAAATTACAAATAGTATTTATTTCAAATTTTTCGTAAAGTGACAATGCTCTAATAACATCACTTTTAAATGGTCTCATTATATGATTGTAGTAGTATTTAAATGCATAGTCAAAATCACCAACTAAATCGTCAAATAATCTTTTATCATAATAGTGAGAGCCAAATACATCACCACTAAAAAGAGTCTTACCTTCTACAAAATAACTACTCATAGTCTCAGGCCAGTGAAGATTTGGTGTACTTAAAAATTTGATAGTTTTTCCACCAAGTGTTATTTCTTTATTTGTCCATACTGTCTCAAATACCATGTTGTCCGTTTTTGCAATAGACTTTAGCATTGGTTGAGCCATAGGAGAAATAAATATCTTCGCATTTGGTGCTCTTCTTATTAACTCCGGTAAGGCACCACTATGATCTGGTTCTAAGTGATGCATCACAATATACTTAATCTCATCATGTGAACAAACAGACTCTACTTTAGAAAAAAACTCATCTGCAAACTCTTCTTTTACGGTATCTAAGATGATTACACCATCTTTAGTTTTAATAAGGTAAGCATTATACGTCGTACCATTTGCAGTTTTCATAATAATATCAAATGTTCTAATATTAGAATCACTCACTCCAACATAGTAAAGATCTTTGCTTATCTCAACTGCTTTTTTCATTTTAATAATATCCTTTTCAACCAAAGAGGAGGATTGTTTTTTATAAGATTTTGAAGTGAAATTAAAACATTTTCTATTTTTTCATCTTCACTAGAAGCTTTCATAGGGTATGTTCCAGCTATTTTTACCATATTTGCTGCTTTTGGACCTATTTTTGCTACATACAAAATATCACTAGAATCTATACACTCTATCTTATACTCAAGTTTATCAACTTCTGTCGCGTGGACTTTTGATGAATCTACTTCTTTTAAAAGTTCATAAGTATTTTCATCAAGAGAGTATATGTAAAATTTTTGACACCAACCAAAGTGTTCATTTACTAATTTTCCATCTTTTGAGGCAAAAGCAATTTTTATCATATTATGTATAACCTAATATTCTCATCTATTACTTTAGACAAAGTACTCATTATCAGCTCATACGTAGATGTCGAAGCCATTGAGCAGCCTGCACAATTACCTTGATAGGCTAGTCTTATTTCTATTTCAGGCTCATTGATATAGTCTAGTAAGGTAATATTTCCACCATCTTTTATAAGTATAGGTCTTATGTATCTCTCGATGGCATCTTCTATAACTTCTAGTTGCTTATCTAGCGTGTAATTTCTAAACACTTGGTTTGGCTCGCATGATGTATTTATTTCTTTATCTACTCCACCCATTTGAGCCAACGCCATTGGATGATTTGCTTGCGCTGCACTTAGCATACAAGCAAAGCCTTCTTTTACCCACTCTTCATTTGTTCTGTCTTTTAATAGTATAAGAGCTAGTCTAAAATTTGCACCAACATGATGTTTTCTAACAGCTCTTCTAAAGTAGTAAAGAGTTTTTTCTAAATCTTCTTCTACTCCAAGTTTTGTTTGATACATAAGCGCCAAGTTGTAGTTTGCTGATTCGTTGTCGTATTCGCTTGCTTTAAGAAACCATTCCATTGCTTGCGTAAAGTCTTTTGTTACACCTTCACCTTTTAAATACATAAGCCCTATGTTTGTCATAGCTTGATCATTTTTATACTTTACTTCTTCCAACCAAAGAGTCATCGCTCTTTCATAGTCTTTACTTTTATATGCCTGTAATGCTGCTCTATGATCCATGAATCTCATTCCTTCTCCTGGCTTTGGTAAGTCGTGTCCAAGCTCAAGTTCTTTTTTTATATGTTCTTGCAAGTAGCCCTGCGCTATTTCGATAGCCTCATCATAATCTTCACTAGATGCCTTTACATCAAAGTCTATGAACTGTGCTAAATAAGCATCTCCAACTTCATGTTCACCGCCGTAACAAAGAATAGGATAATCAAGAGATAAATAATGCTCTAGTTTTTCTTGCATCTAGCAACACTCCATCTCTGCTTGATCTAGTACATCTATGCCTTCTTCAAAATCAAAATCATCAAATAAATCAGATATATAAAATACATTTGAGCACACTAGATATAGAGTATCTTTGCCTTGTTCTTTTTCAAAAACTTCTCTGTAATTAGTTGGTATTTTATCCATAAACTTAACCCAAAATTCATTCTTTGATTCTGGTTTTAACTCAAAAAGCTTGTTCATAGCATCTAAAACTAAGGCTGCATTTTCATAGCAATCAATATTGCTAAATGTTACATATCTATCTTTAATATCTTGCATTATTTATCCTCACATCCACAGATACATTCGCCATTACTTCCAGAATCAAGTAGTTGTTTGTAGTTACTTTCGTCTAGCTTTTTCAATTCTCCTGACTTTAACATTTCATAAGCTTGAGAGATTAAATATTCTTTATGCTCAGATGTATATACTTCCATACCTTCTTTAACAAATGCTTTATATACACCATCTCCCATATGGTAATAAACAGTAGAACTAGCGCCTTTATTTTTTAAGAACTTTGCACTTGCCGGTCCTTTTCCACATACTTCGTTTTCAACTATTTCTAATTTCTCTCCATCATAAAGTGCGAAGAATGGAGCATTTCCATAAAACTTTGATATTGTTGTCGATTCTTTTTCATCTAGTGGTATAGCTAACATAAATTTTCCTTTTAGTATTATCTATATACAAAGTATGCATTTAATGTTCCCTAGACACTCCTACGGAATAAATTATGTATAAATATTTATATCTAACACAATATGGATATATAATGGTAAATAGAAAATTAATTCGTGAACTATTGAATGAGTCAGCGTGTACACATAATGATAAAAAAAAGAGTAGTTGTGATAAACCTAAACCAGGAGCAACAAGTGGTGGCTGTGCATTTGAAGGTGCACAAATAGCCCTTTTTCCTTATGCAGATGCTGTGCATCTTGTTCATGCTCCAGCTACTTGTCAAGGTGCTTCATGGGAGACCAGAGCTACTCCCACAAGTTATAAAGGAGAGAACAATACTGTAACTGGATTTTATACAGATATAACTACTAACGATGTAATCTTCGGTGGTGATAAAAAGATCGAAGAGTCTATTGAATATGTTATAAAACATAAAACTCCAAAGGCAGTTTTTTTTTATGAAACTTGTGTGACAGCGATGATAGGTGATGATATGGACAATGTATGCAAACGCATGCAAGACAAACATTCTATTCCTATTGTTGTAGTCCACGCTCCTGGATTTGCTGGTGGTAAAAACTTAGGTTCAAGACTTGGAGGAGAAGCTGTATTTAATCAGCTTATAGGAACTCGTGAACCAAAAGAAGTACATCCTTTTGGGATTAACTTAATTGGTGAGTACAATGTTACAGGAGATATGTGGCAGTACAAACCTGTGCTAGAACGTATTGGTATCAAAGTCGTATCTACTTTTGCGGGAGATGGAAGAATAGAAGATATTCAAACCGCACACACTGCAAAATTAAATGTAATAGTATGTGCAAAATCGCTTATTACTCTTACGAGAAAGATGCAAGAGAAGTATTCTATACCTTATGTCTCTGTCTCTTTTTATGGAAAACGTGACACTACAAATGCTATACGCTCAATAGTTAATGCTTTTGGAGTTGAAGAGCTTAGTAGAAAAGCAGAAGAAGTTATAGCAGAAGAAGAAGCCATACTCGAGCAAAAACTTATACCATACAGAAAAATTCTAAATGGTAAAAAAGCTATCTTAAATACTGGTGGAAACAAGTCTTGGTCTATAGCATCTGCCTTGCAAGATATTGGCATCGAAGTTGTAGCAACAAGTATAAGAAAAGCTACACTTGAAGACATTGAAATAGCTAAAACATATGTAGATATTTTAATGAAAGTTCCAGCAAATGAACAAGCAAAACTTATTGATGAACACAACATCGACATACTTTTAGCTGGAGGCAGAAGTTTATATACAGCCATCAAAAAGAAAGTAGCCTTTGTTGATGTCAACCAAGAGAAAAAAGTAAGTTATGGAGCTTATGGTGGACTTGAAAACCTAGCAAAAGATGTTTGTGCTGCAGTAAATAATCCTGTGTTTAAGGTTGTTGGTGAAGCTGCTCCTTGGGAATGAAATTTATATAAACCTGAACTAGTACCTCGCCACCAATATAAAGATGGACCAAAATATGCTTAGAGTTCAGAAAAAAGTGAGTCTAAAACATGCCAACCAAACGATACTTTAAAATAATTGAAAGAGTTTCAAAGATTTTAGCGTTATAATTGATGGTAGCTTTACATGTAAGGGATTTTTATGCAACATTCACGTCAAAGTGCTTTTATATTGGGGATATTCCTCTTTTTAGGCTTAAGTGTTTTAGGATACTTTTTAGGAGAAAGTGCTATACGCTACAAGCTTTATGAGCGCACTGTGAGTGTAAAAGGGCTTTCTGAGCGTGAGTATAAGGCTGATATTGTTATCTGGCCGATTCAGTATCAGGCTTTGGCGAATGATTTGCAGTCGCTTTATGACTCTCTTGAGCGTGATAGTAAGATTATTACTGATTTTTTACTATCGCAAGGGATTGAAAAAAAAGCGATTACAGTTTCACAAGCTTTTGTGCAAGATAAGATAGCCCAATCATATAACAACCAAAAAGTTGCTTTTCGCTACTCTGCCAATCAGAGTATCACCGTCTATTCAAAAAATGTTCAAAAAGTGCGTGAGGTGATGAAAAAAATCTCCTCCCTTGGAAAAAAAGGTATCGCTTTTAGTGGCAATGAGTACGACTCGCGTGTAGATTATATCTTTACAAGACTCAATGAGGTTAAGCCTGAAATGATAGAAGAAGCAACGACAAAAGCCCGTATAGTCGCGCAAAAGTTTGCTCAAGATTCTGACTCTGTTTTAGGAAAGATTAAAAAAGCACGCCAAGGACAATTTAGCATTTTTCAGCGAGATAAAAATAATCCACACATTAAAAAAGTGCGTGTTGTGACGACAGTTGAGTATTATTTGAGTGATTGATACTATTTGAATAGAGTTATTGGGTAAAATGGTGGATATTTTTCAAGGAGTAATACAATGCGTAAGATATTTGTAGTTATGGTAATGGTTTTAGGATTTTTAGGAGCTTCTGCAAGTGCAGCAGGTTTAACAGATACTTTAATGAGTTCTTTAGGCGTCAGTCAAAAACAGGCATCAGGTGGTGCTGGTGCTCTTTTGAAGTATGCAAAAGGAAATCTTAAAAAAGATGAATTTTCAAAAGTTTCGAGTGCTATTCCAGATATGAGTTCACTTTTAGCAGCAGCGCCAGCAGTGGCAAAAGCAACAGGTGGCTCTATGGGTGGACTTGGTGGTATGGCTTCTGCTTTAGGTGGAGACTCTTTGGGCGGTATCGCAAGTTTGGCTTCATCATTTTCAGACCTTGGACTCAGTGCTGATATGATTCAAAAATTTATTCCTACTATATTAGAATATGTTAAAGGCAGTGGCGGTGATAGTGTGATGAATCTTTTATCAGGTGCTTTAAAATAAGCCTTACATGTAAGGCTTAAGTAATAGGCCAGATATAATTACAAATCCAATGAGAAGAGAAGCTATAAGATACAAGGCGAAAGTCCGCAGGAGCTACTAGTAGCTTTAAGGATTTTCAACGAAGTAGATTGTAGCTTATCTTCTCACCCGTAGGGCAACACTTAAAAGGCTTATCTTCTGCGTTAAACTTTCGTCAACGATGCTCGGCATCGCTAACAAAAGTTTGCCTTGAATCTAAACCTTTTAAATATTGTTGGTTTTGTAATTATGTCTGGCCTATTACTTATAAGACTTTCACAAAGAGATAACTCTTTTTGTGAAAGTTCTCTTTCTCATAAAAACGGTGAGCATCTTCTCTTGTGAATGCTGAACTTAAAACAATATTTTCACAGTTTTGAATTTTTGCATAATCATACAGATACTCTAACATAGTTTTTCCATAACCTTTGGAGCGAAAAGAGCTACTTGTTACTAAATCATATAGATAGAGATGGCGTTTATGGTAAAGATTTACCAAAATACTCATTCCAGCGAAAGTGACCAACTCCCCACGCTCAAAAATTCCAAACATCTTGTACTCTTGATGACGCATCGCATAGACTAAGTCTTCAAATTCTTCATAAGTTAATTTGGTTCGTAACTCTTTGACACAATTATAAGCTACATCAAGTTCTTTGAGAGAGATTTCTCGTATCTGCATAATATATCTTTCATTTTGCAATATTTAACGTTAGTATATCAAATCTTAGCTATACTCGCACCATGAATCAAGATGAAAAATACCACCTGCTCCATGAGCGTTTTGGGCACAATGACTTTAGACAGAAGCAAGAAGAGGCTGTTGATAGTATCTTAGCAAAGCAAGATTTGTTAATGATTTTGCCTACGGGTGGGGGAAAATCTTTGGCTTTTCAGCTTCCAACGCTGATGATGTCAGGAACAACAGTTGTTATTTCGCCCTTGATTGCCCTAATGCAAGACCAAGTCCACGCGCTTAATGCTCAAAAAATGGATGCTGAAATGCTCTCATCTATGCAGTCACGCGAAGAGAGCGAGATGATTATCAATGACTTGATATATGGCAATGTAAAATTTTTATATCTCTCTCCTGAACGCCTCAATACTCCCCGTATGCAACAAATCCTTTCTCAGATAGAGATAAACTTTTTTGTCATAGATGAAGCGCACTGTATTAGTGAGTGGGGGCATGAATTTCGTGAGGATTATCGCGCACTTTCACAACTGCGTGAGCGATTTCCTAGTGTCAATATTGCGGCTTTTACAGCCACTGCAACCCCCCATGTTCGTGATGATATCTTGCGACTGCTCAATCTTGAAACCCCGAAGGTCTTACAAGGAACAATCTTTAGAGAAAATCTAAAAATTAGAGTAAAACATCGCAATGGTGAAGGCAAAGAGCAACTTTTAGAGCTTTTAAGACGATACCCTAATCAAAGTGGTATCATCTACACCTCTTCTCGAAAAAAAACCCAAAGTCTCAGTCAGTATCTGAATGCGCAAGGTTATAAAACACTTGCTTATCATGCAGGATTGCCGCATCAAGAGCGCAGTGATGTTTACCATGCTTTTGTGTATGATGAGGTGCAGATTGTGGTGGCAACTATTGCTTTTGGAATGGGGATAGATAAGAGTAATATTCGTTTTGTTGTCCACATGAGCTTACCTAAAACGGTAGAAAATTACTATCAAGAGATGGGTAGAGCAGGGCGCGATGGTGATGATGCGGAAGTGCTTTTACTCTATAGTGCGGCAGATATGGTGCAGCAGAAACACTTTATAGACCAGATACAAGACCCAGTGTATAACCGTCATGCCCTTGATAAGTTACATGCTATATATCGCTACGCTAGTAGCGAAACCTGCCGCCATCAGACGATTGCAAAGTATTTTGAAGATGATATCCTTACATGTAAGAGTCACTGTGATAACTGCACCGAGGATAAAAAAGAGCGCAAGGATATAACAGTCCAAGCACAAAAGCTCCTTTCGACTATCTATAAAACCTCTCAGATGTTTGGAAAAAACTATCTTATCGATATCTTGCGAGGCTCAAAAGAGCAGAAGATTTTAGCAAATCATCATGATGAGCTTTCTGTGTATGGGATAGGTGAAGAGTTGAGTAAAAAACAGTGGTTTGTGATTGTAGATAGGCTCTTAGAAGTAGGTGCTATTGATTTTAATGAACATAAGGGTTTGATTTTAGCTCAAGAGGGTGTCTTGATTTTAAAAGGCAAGAACATTTTAGAGATAGATGCCTCACGCTTATATGTGAAGGAATTGAAGGCTAAAAAAATCATTAATAAAGTCTTTGATTTTAATAGTGATTTATTTGAAAAACTAAGAATTTTACGCTCTGTTATTGCCAAAGAAAATAGTATCCCAGCGTATATAGTTTTTGCAGACAAAACCTTAAAAGAGATGGCAAGAGATGTACCTCAAACTAAGGAGGAGATGCTTGCTATCAATGGAGTAGGGGCTAAAAAGCTAGAGCAGTACGGGGAACAGTTTATCGCCTTAATAAAATCTTTAAAATAGTTTTCATCTATATCTTTTAAATACTCTTTGAAAATCTATCTTGGCCTCACATTTGAGATCGCTAAACTCATAAGTCTCATCAAAAAAATCACCAACTTTGATAAATTTTTCACCATTATGCCTAAAAATCTTTGCCTTAAAATCTGTGGTATCAACTAAGATATAGTATTTTACATTTTCAGACTCATAGATATCAAATTTTATACTCTCGTCTCTTCTTGCAGTAGAGGGGCTTAAAATCTCTACAACAATCTCTGGAGCTCTTGAGATATAGATCTTATTTAAGTCATCGCACACGACTGATATATCTGGTCGTAAAATCGTATCATCACCGATTTTATAATCTTCTTCGATTAAAACTTCACAGTTTGAACAATCTTCAAAGTATTTTTCAAGTTGTGTTGCTATCTTAACATTTAAGTTTTGATGCTTTTTAATTGGAGCAGGTGACATGGCATACGCATCACCAAAAATAAGCTCCCAATCACCTTCCCAATGTTTGTAATCTTCATAAGTGTAGTGTTCAATATAGGCTAAGCTACCCATTGTTGCTCCTTGGTTTTTTTGATTATAGCAAAAGAGTGTAAAATTTGAATCTTTATATGTAGTTTTGCACTGTTTGAGCAAATAGAGCAGCTTTTTCAGGTTCAGTTCTATCCCAGCTTGCAAACTCTCTTTTAAGAATCTTTGTGTAAAAGTTTTCTAGTAGAATCCTATCTTTTTCATTTAGTTTTTCGATAATCATACGACCGCCAAAATATTTATTTAAAAAGGGCTTTTTCTCTAAAGATGCATGAAATTTATGAAAATATTTCTCTATTCTAGCTTCACCTTTTACATCTTTTGCAGTTGTGCCACAGAGTATAAAAGAGGCGATAATCTTGCCTTTGAGCGCTACTTTTTGAGTCTCTAAAAAGCGTATCATATCTTTATGAACTCCATCTATCCAGACTCCAGAGCCTAGGATAAAATAGTCATACTCTTGTGCTGTTTTTTCAAAAGAGATATCTTTAATATTTAAAATATCAATATCTCTTTGTATCGCTTCTTGAATCCAAAGGGCAGTATCTTTTGTAGCACCATAGCGAGTGGCGTAGATAAGAGCCACTTTCTTGTCCTTATCTTCGACAAGAGGTTTGATGCTACATCCAAAACTAAAGGCAGCAAGTGCAGATAGATTGAGGTATTTTAAAAAGTCTCTACGTTGCATTTTGTTTCCTTTAATAGTTATATGCTACTTTGTAATTTGGATCGTTTTCTTCATAGGTACAGTGTGGACCTGCTAGAGTTAAGATAGCTTTACAGTCTTTGCTGAGGTGACGAAGTTGAAGATTTTTATCGGCTTCTTCGTATTTTTTCGTGATAGCATCAATGGCTTCAACGCCAGATGAATCCATAACACGAGCATTTTTAAAATCTATAACCACCTTTTTTGGGTCATTTTTAATATCAAAACACTCTGCAAAAGAAGCTGTTGAACCAAAGAAAAGGGGTCCCTCTAAATCATATACTTTTGTACCATCGTCTTCTATATGTGTGCGAGCATAAATTTTTGCTTGCTTCCAGGCAAAAACAAGTGCAGAGATAATCACACCTGAGATAACAGCAATAGCTAAATCTGAAACAAGGGTGATAATAGTAACGCTCACCATCACAAAAGCATCACTACGAGGCATGTGGCGTAGGTGAGAAAAACTACTCCAAGCAAAGGTGCCGATACTTACCATAAACATGATGCCGATTAAGACACCAACGGGGATAATATTTAAAATATCCGTAAGTGAGACAACTAAAATAAGAAGCCCAACTGCTGCAACTAAAGAGGAGAGTCTTCCTAATCCACCTGAAGTATAGTTGATGATAGACTGCCCAATCATCGCACAACCAGCCATCGCACCAAAAGAGCCACAGCAGATATTTCCGATACCTTGTGCGACACACTCTTGATTTGCAGAACCGCGTGAATCACTCATCTCATCTAAGACCGATAGCGTTAAAAGTGACTCGATAATGCCTACAAGTCCTACGATTATTGCGTAAGGGAGCACTAAGATAAAGGCATCCATATTCCATACACCTTCAGGAATATGAAAACTTGGAACTTGACCTTTAAAAG
>Ga0256840_1000129_pt1 | contig 66809 bp, 57 predicted proteins | sample 355202metaG_FD_185969 | JGI IMG/M metagenome (GOLD analysis project Ga0256840, IMG submission 185969) | Hydrothermal vent microbial communities from Mid Atlantic Ridge, Atlantic Ocean - 355-202 | ecosystem: Environmental > Aquatic > Marine > Hydrothermal vents | place: Atlantic Ocean: Mid...
ATCGAACCCATCTATTTTCTGGATTGAGTTTGCCGCCAAATGGAAGATGAAAACCCTCCAGGCTGAGTTGTCGGTTACTTTTGTAACGTATCATGTGCAAGCCTTTTGTTGAGTATTGCTCTGTATGTTTGCATATAGTACTACCTTTTTAAAGTCTTTACTCTACAATAACAGTTGGTTGTGACTTTTTGAGGACAATCTATATACTGTATTTCAGTATCCTACCCAATCCCACCCTGCAAAGTAGTCACGAATCAAGAAATAGTTATGACAAACCTATCAGATTCCAGAATTGCTGGATGTGAGTTTATCCCGCATTATAGCCACTGTCGACTGTAGAAACACTGGAACCAGAGGTTTCAATCCACGCCCCCGCGAGGGGGGCGACCAGGTCAGATCAGGCAGATGCTCTCTGTTTTAGGGGTTTCAATCCACGCCCCCGCGAGGGGGGCGACCCATGCGCAACACCTTTGCTGATGCCCTTTCTGCGGTTTCAATCCACGCCCCCGCGAGGGGGGCGACTGTCAAGTTGCAGCGTTACACTATACTTGAGCAAAACATACTCTTTCCGCGAATCGACGTTTCCCGGAGCTGAGTACTAATAAAAATCATTTTAAAAATACTACATTCCCCTTACTTCTCAACATGTAAAACAATATTGCGAGCCTCCAGCAATTCAATGGCTGCTAGAGGTTCGCAAAACTTCAGATAATTAAAAGTCCATCCATATCAAGTGACTGTTTTGCCCCAACATGCTCCACTTTATGTTTCCAGTTAGAACCAAGAAAATAAAAGCGGAGGCTATCAAGATCCGGATCCATTTCATTTATGAGTTGTTGCCGGAAAACAGTCCATTGAGCCGGATCAACAATACATTCAAACACGGAGAACTGTACACGCTGTCCATGGTTACAACAAGCTTTAGCAATACGCCGCAACCTTCTTGGTCCACCAGGCTTGCTGGTTTTAACGTCGGCGATTGGTTTTATAATTTGTCTTTTCGGGTTCGCGCTGATATATAGTCTGGAAAATTAGACAGTTACGTTTGTTTTTTTTAAAATGAGTGCACCCAATTGCTATAGCTAAAAAAATATTATATCAAAAGTAATCGTATTGTTGAGGAAAAAATTTATATACTTTCCTTGCTTATGTGGGGTTACGTTGTTGGCCGCCGATGAAAGTTGATAATATTCTTTGGGTAACCATCAAAGTCAGCGTAGCATAAGATTCCACCGGGGCCAGACTTGTAACAAATGTAGTCTTGCATAGGCACAAGATGCAGATGACAGACAAATTGATTATTTCCTGTGTGAGGAACTTTGTTTTTTCATGTTAAGAACCACCGTATTTTGCCCCCTATGTGACGAATAGGAAATGGGGTGTAGGATAGGGTGTTCTTTCGAGTTCTGCGGAGAGAAGTGTGTATTGTTCCCGGCTATTGAATGCAGGATGTAAGAAACTGGCTCCCAATCGAATTCTTTTTGAGATTGCATAGAAAGGCAGTATAGTAAAAACAGTATGATATTGAGAAGTTTAACCAACAACCAGAGGGCTGTATGACTTAACGACTGAATAACGATTTTTAAATATAGAACGCTTTTTGCGTTTCGTAGAATCATCCTATCCGAAAACCGCCAAATTTTTAACTCAAGGATTGATACCAACGAAACTGCGCCCCGGTTGGGCGTGGCTTTCGTTCGTTCTCCTTGGGTGGGTGCTTGGCGGTACCTCGGATAGGGTTCGGCGTTAGTTGCGCCCATTTTTTTCGGGAGCGATCAAGTATGGAGTGTCCCAAGTGCGGGTATCAAAGAACAGAAGAAGATCAAGACAAACCAAAATCCTATTGCCCTTCTTGCGGGGTTATCTATGAAAAGGCTCAATCGGCTCACCTCAAGAAAGTAGCCGTTCAACAGAAAGCGAAAGAAGAGGAACTGCAACGCCGGGAGCAGGAACTCAAGAAAAGGGAAGCGACCCTTCAAGGTAAAAACTCCCCGGCCATAGAAAAAGGTACACAGTCCGACACGCCTATCACGCCGCCCCCAGTAAAACAAAAGACCAAACCACCCGCTACATACCAGAAACCAACAAAGGTCGGAGCGTTTACCCGATACTTTGTTTTTGTACTTGTTGGAATTCCGTGTCTTTTTGCCTTGGGCGGAGCTGTTGAGGATGGTTTTTCCGAAAACTGGGTCACAGTCTTTATCACCGGTTCTCTATTCTTTTTCCTCTTGATTCAATTACCTCCTATCCAAAATGCAATAAACAAAAACGAAGCAAAATCTTTGGCCTCTGGAAGAGTCGTTGAAGCTCCGACCACGAAGGGATATTTGTCCGGGTTGTTTGGATTTGGTATTGTCGCTGTGGTCGCCTTTTTCTGCCTATCCTTCCTCAAAACCTGTTTTGCTCCTATGGCGATTGATATTGAAAACGGGATAGCCAAACGGGAAGTTATAGTCTCCCCCCTATACAACGTCGGAGTCGTAGCGGATACCATCAATAACCAAGCGTGCAAAATAGTAGAAGAAAACTCGGGTATAAAAGGTGTTGAGCTTACCGTGTATCTGGACGGGGAGTCTGTGAGCGATAAGTACGGAAATAAGGCCGATACAAACCTGTATATGGGTACCGTGAAAATAGATGATCTTGCAGAGGTACGAAAATATAAATCCTGCTCTGACTATTCTTATGCAATGAGATCGAAAATTATTGCGAAGGTAAATACTATGAAATTTGCAGGTTCACTCAAGTAGGCTTGTTCTTGTCCGGCGGGAAGATAACAGTTCCAATCCTTCCCGCCGATTCTTTTTCCCTTCCCTTCGAGACCAATCCCTCTTAAATAAATTTCCCGCCCGGAAGACTCCTTGCAAGTCCACCCGGAAAGCTTTAGTATTGTCGGATATATGTCTATATTCTCGGGGGTGTTCTCTGCCCTTTAATTGTTCCGTTTCTTGATACTATGACCAAAGATAAACAGAAAGAAAAAGAGCTGCCGACCGTTGAAGAGATTTTACGGGGTACGTCTCACGCTCTTACCATTTTTAAATCCGATGCCTCGGATAGTTTGGAGTTTTTCTTTAAACGAGGGAAGCCTTATCTAAAATGTTATGCAAGCGGGAAAGACCGCCCAGCCAAGCCAGAAGAGATCGTTCGGCAATTGTACCTCAGAATGTTGATGGATGATTACGGCTACCCGGCGGAAAGGATTGCTATAGAGAAACCGGTTCAATTTGGTTCGGCGGTGCAAAGGGTCTTGAGAACCGCCTTATTTTGCCCCCTCTGACGCATTCAACCCAAAGGCTCTTGTACCCAATTTTTTCTTATAGAGATTTTCATAGTTGAGAACCTCTTTGTTGGTAAGCGTTTTCGGTAGGGTTTGCAAAATTGTAAACTGAAAATGTTTTGCAGCGGTTCGGTCTTTTTTCAATATCTTTTTGAGTAATTTGTTCCCGCCATGACCTTTTGTTGCAGAATATTCTTTCCAGCGGCCTAAAATTCCTTTTTTTCCGTAAGCAGAACCAACATATTGCTTTCCACTCTCGGTATCCATAATCAAGTAAATACCGGCGACGGAAGATAACATTGTGTGCCACTCCCGGTTTGCTTCGGGATTGTTTACAATAGTCTTCAATTCATCGTAACGAATTACAAAATCAAGAAAGCCGGGGAATTCTTTTACATATCCTGTCGGTAGAATTTCAGTTACTTCTTTATCTTTTAATTCTCCTGTACCGTTTTTTCTTACCCATTGACTCCACGCTAATGCACCCTTACCCCAATCAACGACAACTCTATTTTTTAGATCATCGAAATCGTCAACTTCTTCCAGGTCGTAAAATACACTTGTATCACTAACTATATTAAAATCTTGGTAAATAAAATCCTTTGGAAGAGAGACTTCTGATGCCGATCGCTGCTTAAGGACTTTATAGACGCCGTAGAAGAGAGCCTTCATGTTTTCTTGCCCTATAAATACGACAATATAATTGCAATCCTTGAAAATTGGCTTTTCTTGATACCGTTGGTAAGTCTCAAGTTGGTTCGCTCGTATCAATTCAGTGACATCATACCTTTTGTCTTGATGTCGAACATATTTTATTTTTGCGTTTAAGTTTAAGCCTCTATTTTTTAATAACTCAAGAATCCCTATCATATTTTCCCGAATAAAATGGGTGCGACTAATGCATGCCCATCCAAGGTATCGCCAAACACCCATCCAGAAACAAACAGAAGACGCACCCAACTCGGGGTGCGTTTCCGCAAGACTCGGTTTCTGGATAAAAAATTGGCGATTTTTGGACAGAACGACTCTACGAAATACGCAAAGATATGTTTATTTGTTATTTGCTGTTTAAGTCATAAGTTGCTCGCACTGATTATTGGTTAAAAACCCTTTCTTTATCTTTCGGATTAGACAACAGCCGTGGGAAATTGTCAAATAGATAAAAGGGGTTGCTTATAGCTATTAAGAAGGAATTTTATCAGATCGGAAAACAGCTAATATTTCAATCCTTTGCGCTCCTACGCTCTTGAGAGCTTTCGCACATTCATTACCAGTACAAGCAACATTTCCTCTTACTGCGAAAAATATTTCTTTAGATTTATTTTAAAAATATCTCGACTTCCCCCACTGGTTCAGGGTATAAGAGTCTTATAAACTTTTCATAACGGTGAGGGATACATGGACGCATACGGATATTTACGGGTAAGCACCAAGGGGCAAATTGAGAAAGACGGATTCAAGAGACAGCGGGAAACAATTTCCAAATTCGCTACCGAATCCAATATCAACATTCCCCGGTACTACGAAGAACAGGGAGTATCAGGAACCAAGGGAGAAGACGACCGCCCCGCCTTGCAAGAAATGATTACCGACATTTTATCAAACGGAGTTAATACCGTTATTGTAGAACGTCTCGACCGGTTGGCCCGTGAGTACGTGGTGCAGGAACAACTCCTCATCTATCTTGCAAGTAAGGGTATAGTCCTTCTCAACGCTTCCACCGGGGAAAATATTACAGAGGCTATCAATTCCGACCCGATGAAGAAGGCCATTATCCAGATTCAAGGGGTATTCTCGGAACTGGAAAAATCCTTATTGGTAAAGAGGCTCAAGAAAGCCCGGCAACGGAAGAAAGAGGAAACCGGGAAATGTGAGGGAACAAAGGGGTGGAATGAGATCGACCCGGAACGGAAAGTTGAAGTCTTGAAACTGGTTCGCCGGTTACGTCGGAAACCAAGAGGTGGAGGAAGACAAAAAAGTTATCAAGAAGTATCCGACCATCTCAATAGAAAAGGGATAAAAACCCTTCGGGGCGGTGAGTGGAGTCCTCAACTGGTCAGGGCTTTTCATAAAGCAGGAGCGACCAAAGCCAAAAAATCAAACACACAAGAGAGGAAACTATGAAACTTGTACACATGACCGCCAGTAAAATGAACGGCAGCTATTACATAATGGTACTGGACGAAGACGCCGAAGAGTATATTTACATGGTGGTGGTTCCGGGCGAACCGGACAATATCATGGCCAAGTACCCAGTATCAGAATACAAAGACCGGGAACACTTCGCCGGGGTAATCGGAAAGTTTATGCCCTACACGTGGATATTGAGCGAAGAAGCTGAAATTGAAATTGAAGAACCGAGTCTGCCGGAATTGAGGCGGGCGGAAGCTATCTTGAAAAAGAGGAATAAATCTCTTTAAGCCTCACGCCTTGCTTTTGTAACTCGAAATTGAATATAACTTGAGGGGGGTTAAAGATATTGGACGGATAGGTTTAGCGACCGAAAAAGAAGCGTTCTGGGCTTCCCTGCCGTCCGATTTTGTTTTTCCAGAGGTCACTACAGAGGTGATAGAAAATGGCGAGAAAAGCGCGAATTGCTGCTGATACAAAGAAGAAAAAAGAATCAGAAGAGAAGCAATCCAAAATAGAGGGTGATAAGGGAGTCGGCCGGGGGGGAAAAAGAAAGAGGGCGGTCAAGGGCAGACTTACAGAAACCATAAAAAAGAAAACAATAAAAGGTGTTGAGGAAGGAAAAGGCCGGGGAAGAAAAAAGAAGTTTTTGCAAGGTGTAACAGTTAGAGAGTTTCTGAGTTTTTATGAACAGTTTTATGAATTAACTTATGGAGAAGAACCTGAATGGAGGTGGCAAATAAATAAATATAGAGATGATGAACGGATGGTGACTACCGTTATATCTTTAGCGAAAAACGATGTTGAAGACGATTTAATTGAATTGCTTGAAAATGAATTTTTTGAAACGGTAGAATATTGGTGCCGTGTAAGCCATAAAATTACCCTTGAATTACGGGCTACAAATCTCTTTGATTATGATCAGATACCCGATGTTTGGAAGAAAATTCTTGCGGAGAATATGAGTACGTTTAGATCATGGTATTACCGACTATATCGCCTCACGTATATTGAAGAAGAAATGAGGGTTCAAGAAGAAAGGTTTCTTCTTAATTATACAAAAAAAGTTCAAGACAATGATGATAAAGAAATAACCGTAGAAGATATTGACCTGCTTGTTGAACGTGCCGCTTTAAAGGAAATGAAAGAAATCCTTGGCAGTCGGCAAAAGGCGATAGATAGACGATTGAAGAAGAAAGATAAAGTCTGGCCTGTTGACTATAAGTGGTGGATAAATTACCCGGACGCAAGCCTCACCAGCCGTCGGTTTAGATATTTTGAGCCATTGTTGATCGAACTATACAAGCTCATTTTACCTTACCCGAAGTCCAAAGAATTGAATGTTAAGCATAGGCTTGAACCGCCTGAAAAGAATAGGATTTGGGCTGTTATAGATTTGTCGAGAATTCAACACGTACTGAACGTAAACGGGATACCGCCAAAGACTTATGTGAAATACAGAAGTGGCTTTTTTAAATGTGGTATTTTGAAAAAATTGAAAAAAACTAAAGATGGGCCTGCATTGATAGCGATTGGTACTTATCGAGACTTAGAGAAACATCCAACGGCCTCCCCTCAACTTAGTCGATTTTTAAAAAGCGATACCAGAGGGATGATTTCTCGCTTTAAACTTTAAGGAGGAAATACCCTTATTAAAATTTTCGGGGGTATTTCGTGCCCCTTTTCTGAGGGTGCTTGAAGGAGATTATATTTGGATTAAACAAGACGAAATCCCCTTACTTCTGGCTTGGAAGATCTCTATTTTATAAGCAAATACAATCAGTTAGTGTGCTTATTGTAAAGTTGAAGACGAGGGTTATATAACTAATAAAAAACTACCTTTAACTATATAAATACTTTTAATATCGAATACCGTAGGCGGCTTATGTCGAAGAATACAGAACTACAAAAACGATTCGAGAACCATATCCCATTGGCGATATACCCCTTCGGGATAGGAAGCAATACCGGCCCAAGGGTAATAGCGGAAGGGTTTGTATATCCCGAGGGCGTGTTCTTTTTTGATATTGGGTGGAACAACCCTATGGCCGGAACCGGTACGGATCACTTTGTTGAAGGTAAGATTGAAGGCCCATTTCCTGATTGTGAGGAAACAATGTATTGGAAGGTCGGGAAGCACGCTACCATCCACGAGATACCGGAAGATGATTACAGTTCCAGTTTCGCGAACGAGTTGTCCGTTGGAAAAAACAATCGTGAGCGGGCGGAGAGATATCAAGGGGATAAATACAAAAGTAGAAACCGGGCTCAGGGAATAGCCGACCGGTTTATTGATGAGCATAGGAGATACCACCAAAGTGAGGAAGAGTGATTTGATGGTCTGATTATTTCTGGCTTCGGGTGGTAGGGAGGCCGCCGGGTAGTAAGGCTACAGAGGGTGTTAAATTTGCCCGTAGAATGGTTTTTATGTTCTGTGCTGTAGGGAAGCTTGTAACGAGTATAAAATAACGATAGCGAGTCAAAAATCGAGGCGGGAACATTACCCCGCCGTATCAAGTAAAAGCAAGTTTGGGCGGATAGGCTCATTACCGAAAAGGAAGCCTTCCGAACTTCCCTTCCGCCCATTTTTTCTTTCGGAGTATCCGCTATCGGAGGCGGTGAATATGACCAAGCGAAAACGAGCCAATAAAAGCCAGTTCAAAAAAACATCAGACTATAAGAAGAAAAAACAATCCAATACAAACGGACTTGAGCAGTACCTCAGCATCATAGACGATCTTTACGGCAAGCTCCTCAATACCGCCAAGTATCCCGATATATCAAAAACAGATGAAGAGGAAATTCTTACAATAGCGAGGTGGTGTGATTTCGATGACTTCGAGAAATCAAAGCTCTGGAGCGGTGACGATATTCCCGAGGACACGCCTCAAATCCTCAAAGACCGGATCATCAACACTTACCAATCTTGGGGTGATTGGATTCAGGGTTCTATCTATACAGACCGTTATCTTGAATTCGTCGAATCCCTCCACCCGGCTACTCTCAATTCCCTTCCCAAGATCGTCCCAGAGTTTCAAACCCCAGGTCAAATCCGAGTATCCATTGATCTGGAAACGGCCTATGACTGTGCCCCTGAAAAGTATTCTAAATATGGTTGTTTGGATATTGGGCAGTTAAAGGAAGTAGAACCTGCACGATACAGAAAGTTGCTTAATGATCGGATTTTCTACCATAAAAGGATGTTCGATTCTCTTAACAAGGAAAAGGAACGGGTGGATGTGTGGCCTCGTAGCTGGATGCAGGAAAAAGCTATACAGGAAAACCTTTCTCAGAGAAAGCACCTTATTCCAATTCTCAACTATATTACCAATCATGCGTTTCTACGGACAGACCCCCATACCAAGGAGTATGGATCATTTTATAAAGACGGAAAAGAAGTTGATTATATCGTTGCAAAAATCAACCGAAACAAAATAGCTGATTTTCTGGGGGTGTCCCCGGATACTGTTTCCCGGTATATCCGGGCTATGAAAAATGCCGGGTTTATCCAACCATTAAAGAATCCTTATTACTCCTTGGGGTACTGGAATAAATATAGTCGGGTTTTCTTCTTGAAAAGTTCTATTGAGAACAGAAAAAAACTTAGAGGGTTCAAGTTAAAATAAAAATTAGAATATTCTAATTTTAAAATACCCCCATTCTAAAAATCCGGCATTTTTTTAGAATATGATGTTTTTGGAATCAATGGGTTTACTTATTGTCTTTCTGTAAATTTTAACAAATTCAAGTGGGTGCTGATTTCCAGATTCTATTAGAGTCCACTCTCGTGTACCCGTTAAGGGATCAAGAATTGTTACCTGTTATTTGGAGATACGTTTTATTTGAATAGTAAGTAATAAAAATGGAAGTGAAAGAGAACATAGCGGGTTTTCCCCGAAGGGGAAAACTCTAAGCCCTTTCCAAAGAAAGTTATAGAATTTTTCCTTCGGAAAAACCCGCTGTTTGTTTTTTGAAAGACTTTTGCTCTTCTGGAAACAACATCCAGTAAAAAAATATATGATGTTTCGACCGGTAGAAAGCCAATAGGAGAAAAAATACATTATGAAACAAGCCGTCGGATATGTACGGGTGTCCACCCACCATCAAGTCAAGGAAGGGGAATCACTCACCACCCAAAGAAAAGCTCTTACGGATTACGCCAAATGGAACAAATATGAGCTTGTAGAAATATACGCTGATGAGGGTATTTCTGGTGGTTCGGTAGAAAAACGTCCCGGCCTTCAAGCCCTGTTACGGGATGCTCAAAATCAAGGCTTTTCTTTTGTCCTCGTTCACCGTTTATCCCGGTTGGGTAGGAACGCCCGTGAACTCCTTAACAACGTCCAATTGCTCAAAGAGGCCGGGGTAAGCGTTATGTTCTTGAAAGAGAATATCGACCTGTCCAATGCCTACGGAAACTTTATGTTGACGATGCTTGCGGCTATGGCGGAATTGGAAAAGGATATTTCCGGGGAATCCTCTGTAGAAAATAAGATTGCATTGGCAAAGAAAGGGGTTCCGTCCATTGGTAAGTATCCTTTTGGCCGCCGGTTCGACCGAAAAACCGGGGAATGGTACCTTGAACCGCCTGATATAAAAGAGGTGATAAACGATATAGCAGACCGGTATTTGGACGGTGAAGGGTTGAAAGACATTGCTGATACAATTGACCCTTCCTATCAATTGTCCTACTCTAATATTTTGAGAGTCCTGCGTGATCGATGCGGAGGTACTTGGGAGTTAAAATTTAAGAAAGAGAACGAGCCAATTGTTTTTGAGGTTCCCCGACTATTGAGTGAGAGAAAAATAGAGGCGATCAAAAAAAGGTTAGAATTCAATCGTTCTTACACCAAAGCAGGAAATAAAGAGAGTTTGTTACTACTTAGCGGTTTCGTTCGCTGTATGGCTTGTGGTAAGGCTTTAACCGCTCAATGCCAGAAGGCAAAGAGATCAAAAGGAAAGACATATACTTACCATTTTTACAGACATCCCGGTGGTAAGAGAGAAAAGTGCCGAAGCCTAAATTCGATAAGAAGTCACAGATTGGAAGAAGCTGTGTTAACTGCTATCTGGGATAATTTGAGTGATGAGGATAGCGGTTTGGAAAAGGCTTGGGCAGACAATTATCCAGACCAAAACAAGATTGATGAATTGATAAAAAGGATTCAGATAAACCGGGGGAAATTGATAAAAGCGAAAGCTGACCGAGATAAGTTGGTTGATGCAGTGTTGACCGGTGTTCTATCTGAGGATGCAATCAAAAGGAAAAGTGATATCCTGTCTTGTGAGATTGGCCGACTTACAGACAAACTGAAAGGAGATGAAGAAAGACTATCTCGAACCCCTTCCCCTGAAGAGATCGGACTGGAACAAGAAAAACTTAAAATGGCCTTTCAGGATTATTTTTACTCACGAGAACGGTTTGATTCTATGAGCTTCGAAGAAAAACGAGCCTTGATGTTCTCGATATTTGATGGAAAAGATGAGGATGGTGATTTCTTGGGAGTTTATGTGAAGAGGATAAGCCCCGCAAGAAAGCAACCTGTCCGATACGAATTTTATATCAACGCCCGTTTTTTTGCTGGACACATTGATTCTGAGCCGGAAACTGGTTCCGGCTCTCCACCTCAAGGAACACCGGGCAATAGCTCCCCTCCGAACTCCACAAAGAAACAAAGTAAAAAATCTACGTTATTACATGGGTTAGCAGGTTGCAGAGGTGTAGTCCTCCCTGAACACCGACCTACCCCCAGATATATCAGTACACAACGCAAGAGAAATAGTTATAAAACCAAAACCGGTCGTCTTCACATCATAGCTGACAAGAACAAGCATTTTTTTTCACCTCCAGATCATAGGCGGATAACCATCTAAATCACCGCGGAGAAATCGTGCCAACAACAAGGCCTGGGTATGAAAAAGTAACCCTATTAGCATTTTCTCCTCAATGAATGGATGAACCAAAACATCCTGTTTTTTCTTCTGGTAAACCGTCAATACAAGCTTTCGAGCATCATCACTCATCCTCACTCCCCCACCATCACTCTTCTTAAAGTCCCTACCCTTCACTTGACCTAGGTTGACGAGCGAAAGGACAATACGATCAGCCCAAGGCCTGAACTCCTCCATCATATCCAATGCTAACCCAAACCTGCCGGGCCGATCCCGATGTAAAAAGCCCACCCCAGGATCTAGACCGACACTCTCCAAAGCTGAACGCACATCATTCATCAGCATCATATACACGAAAGAGAGCAGACAATTAATCAGGTCAAGGGGTGGTCGCCTGGATCTTCTTTTAAAAAAGAAATCACCTTTATTGGTAAGAATAAGCTCATTAAAGACTTGGAAATAGACATGACTGGCATCACCTTCAACTCCACGAACAGTATCAAGATCAAGATCCCTTTTCAGGCACTCCAAACTATTTCCAAGGCGAGAGTTTGCCTTACTAAGTAAGTTCCGATCTACACAATCACCATGATCCCGGATAACACGTTTGAGCAGATGGCGACTGTTGGCTATCTTTCCCGTGACAAAAAAGGCAGCAAGCTTTGCAGAAAAACGGCGGTCATCAGCAAAACGATACTGCTGACGACGAAGCAGAACATTACCGGAGACTGGCCCCTGAACACACGCTAAGAATTTACCATATTCCGTCAAAAAACTGAAAGTGATACCTTTGTCACCACAAAACCCCAAAAGGAACGGACTGGCACCCACATTACCAAAACAAACTATTGACTCCAAAGTGTGAATAGGCAGGCGGAGACGAACCTTCTTGTCAATCTTCACCACTACGGTCTCTCCCTCTTTTGCCAAATAAGCTCCCTGGGTAGTGACAAATAAAGTGTTTAAATGTTTTTTCATTGGAGAACTCTGTCTAAATAGGCTGATACCGTTCTTTTCTTTCCAATACTCCTAGGAAGGCAAATAGACTCAAAGGAACAACTCTGACATTTTTTACTATATTGCGGCTTTGGAGTAAACTTCAGGTCAAATAATTTATGTAGACGCTGGGCCGCATCCTGTGTTATCTGCCGCAACGAATCATCGAATACGACTTCCAGCCGCCGATGATTTTTCCCGTAAAATAACGCACCTTCTCTAACATCAACAGACATCATTTCTTCAAGGCAGAGTGCCTGGGCACATAGCTGGACACGATCGGAATCGTCACTTTTCGGTTTCCCTCTCTTGTATTCCACCGGATAAGGTCGCCAACCATGAGATTCCTTGTAAAATTCCACAACATCGGCCCGTCCGTAAATCCCTAACTCAAATGAGCGCAGGGGCAGGTCATACTCGATCCTTTTCGTTCTCCGAGATTCCCGACCCGCTTTATGCACCCGTTCATGTAGCAACCGCCCTTCTGCCGTGAGCCTATTTTCAAGCCATAATTGTTCCACATGGATCAAAGCACATTGGCGAGGGCAAAACAAAAGATGCTGGAGGGCGGAGAGCATAAGGAGATCATCTTCGTGATACATACATTATCCCTCACTCAGTAAATTCACCACCAGTCGAATCAATAGATCTTTCTGATCTGGCGCACTTGCTGCAATGAGCAGGGTGAGGGCAACTAGCGCCCTGCTGTCAAAACTATTTTGCTCAAGTTGCGAGTTGGTTTGCAGAAAGAGGAGAAAAAGAAATGAACCAATCCGCTTATTACCATCAGTGAAGGGGTGATCTTTAATGGTGAAATAAAGAAGATGGGCGGCTTTTTCCTCAACACTGGGGTACAAATCTTCCCCACCAAAGGTTTGCTGAATGGCTCCGATAATTCCAGCAAGACCATCACCCCGTTCATGACCGAAGATATCCGTGGCTTCATCTTTTCGCAGTAAATCCTGACGCAAATGGCCAATGGCTTCTTTGACACTATCGAGCTCAAACATCCCCCCGACATGGCCTTCTTTTTTGGGCAGAACCAATGAATCTTCATCGTATTGCCACAAGAGCTGCCATGTTCGGGCATAGCTTATTACAATATTAAGCACTTCCCGCCCTTCATTATTAACCAGATCATGGCTCTCCAAAGTGTTCGCCAAAAGTGTCAACATCTGCCGTGCTTCGCCAAGACCTTGTTCAGCCAAGCGATTTTGGTTAAAGGTAACCCCCTGAACCAGATGATCCTTTAGAATTGAAGTTGCCCATATTCTAAATTTAGTTCCACGCTGTGATTTCACCCGATAGCCAACCGAGATAATCACATCAAGATTATACAGTTTTATCCTGTACCGTTTGCCGTCAGGAGCAGTTGTCAAGGAATCCTTGACAACTGCTCCTTCCACTAACTCACCTTCCCGAAACAGATTGCGAATATGAAGACTGACATTCTGTTTTGTCTTCTGAAATAACTCCACCATCTGCGCCTGGGAAAGCCATACAGTATCGTCCTTAAGGTGAACCTCCACAGCATTCTGTCCATCTTCGGACTCGTAAAGAATTATTTCGCCTTTGTTATGATTCATTTGCTTCCCCCTTCAAGACCTCTACCCAAACCAACCTTTTTAATCTTTGACTTGGTTCATGCAGAGCATAAATTTTCCAACCAAAAAGGGGGACACTTTGTCCCCCCTAACAACGGCAGCAAATAACAACGCCTTCCCCTACAGTGAAACCTATGAGACCGTCACACCTTTAGGCAAATCACCAACGACTTCGATATTCTCATAATCCGAAAATGCCCTCGCTGGCTTTTCAGGGTCTTTCAACTTTGGATTTTCGACCATTTCAAAGAGTTGTTGGGCCGACGCATTGCCAAGGGCTGAGTCATGTTTAAAAATGAAAAGTTTTCGCGTACCCATAAGTCCACGGGCAGCTGAATGATCATGGTCAAACATATTACGCAGAGCCTGCCAGAAAAGTTCCAAATCCTCTTCAGTGAACCCTGTTTGGTTTGCTAAATGGGGCGAAATAAAACCATGGGCCCGATACAAAGCATAGGGCACAGTATATTTACGACCCATTGTTCGATTGTCTCCTTGCTGTTTTTCGGCATCAGCTTCAGTCGTGACGGCCATTCGAGTAATTGAATGCTCCGTGGCAATAATTGGGTCAACCGATCTTGAAAAAGTGAGCTGAACCGGCCCCCGCACCTGCCCAGCATTTTCCCCTGTACTCATTACTGCCCCGAACGTCCTGATATCGTAATAATTAGCACACATCCATTGCCGTGCTGACTCAATTTTTTCAGCAGGTTTTTTTTGAGCCTTAACCTCTTCTGTTGCATGAGCCTCAGCGATTAAATTATTTAACACAGCCTTTTCCTTTACGAAAATATCATAAGGCCTCTGAGCCTCCTTAACAAGATGAACAAAATTCCGAACTTTCCTCTTTAAACAAACATCCGTCACTAAACCATAGCCTGTTTCAGCATCCATTCTTGGTAGATTCCCAGCATCAGGATCACCATTGGGGTTGCCATCTTGGACGTCAAAGAACAAGACAAAGTCGTAACGGTTTTTTATAATTTCAGACATAACACTCTCCTTTTTTATGCTTTATCTTCTTTTTTGGTAAATAGATCCTGACGCTGATGATAATACCCCACAGCGAAACGAGCCTGAGCATCAAGGGGCAGGTGAGACGGTATTTCATCAATACCATCAAAGACCTCGGCCAAGATGGTTTCAAAATAAACAGCACCTCCACCTTTTATTTTAGCAAGATGGTGATTCTTTAACTTCAACAATTGTGGGAACACCGTCACAGGAGAACTAGAGGCCGCCCCATAAAACCGCTCTCGGATAGTCCCCTTACCTTGGGCACGCTGTTGGATGTTTTCCAACACGGCAAAGAGACGCCCCAATCGGTAGGCCTGATTTATATTTTTTTTATCGAGTGACACAGTTATATCCTCCGTATCTTGTTTTTTATAATAACGACTTCGACGATTGATATACGCCTTCAAAATGGCTGCCCTGTTCCTATTCACATGCCGCTCGGCACGAATCCGACGCATACACTGCTGAAAGAGAATCACTGGATATGGTTTCCCTTCTAGTATGGCCTGCATAACTGACCCAGACAGATTCGGCGGAACATTACTGATTTTAAAATCAAAGGCTGTATGTGATAATAACTTATGCAAAGAAAAGAACTCTTGATCCTGAGGAGAACGAACAATCTCAAGATCATCAAAATGACTCTTTATCCGTTCAGCAAATTGTAACACCGTGCCCTGCGACCAAAAACGCACTGAAATCCGAGCCGCATTAGGCGAAAGACCCAAAACATAAAAAGGGATTTCATTTTCTGCGGCAAGACTTCCTGACTGAACACTTTCATAAAGAGACCGAACCGCCTTTATTCCTGCATCTGGGTCATCAGACCCCTTTGGCGGGTCATTGAAAAAAAGATTAAAATTATTCTCAATCTGATTGCTTTTTTCTGCCCAAAAAACGGTTGTCGCATCTCCCACAAACATACGGTTATCACTATTTAAAAGAGTGGTCAGAGCCGTGGTGTATGCAGCTTGAGCATATTTCCCAACTGGAGCGTTAAACCCCTGTTCTTTACCATAAGAGTCATATCCTGATGATTTCTGAAAACTAACAAGACCTGCGGTACTCTTACCGCCAGCAATAGCTGTAGAAGCATGCAAACGCTGGATTGGCTGTTTCTCACCCGTCACCAAGCAGTAACCATGATACGATTCAGTTTTATCAGGAACCAAGGCCATAGATTTTTGATACTGAACCACCGCTTCCCGTTCAGCTATGACCCCAGCATCACCATCAAGACGGAACGTTAAGTTGCAGCCATTAATTTCACGACATTCTGACCACATATCCGCCTGAAATACTTTTTCAATTTCGCAATTCTCATAAAAAGATAACACAGCCGAAACCCCTTCATCTTCACGCAACTCTGAAGGAAGTTCCCTAATTGTTTGCTTGAATGTAGCAAGCTGCTTATTGGCCATCTCATGGTCTTTTTTTACAGCGGAAATAATAGACGAAACCACTTTTGACCCGCATAATGATTCCGGCAACTCCAACAATAATTGTCGGAAATAGCCACTTTCCCTGATTGCCAGCTTTGGGTCTTCCTCAAATACCTGCCAGAACTTGACGATCTTAACAAGGCAAGGCTCTTGCCATTTGTCATCGGCAAGTGACTCAAATTCTTTTCTCACCTGTTTTATGTTTTTAGCAACATCCTTTTGACTCTCACCTTTGGGATGCCCCAAAACATAGCCAAAATGATCCCACAACAAGCATGCCGTTGCCCAAGAGTTCTTGCCACTACGCCCCTTGACCTTGGGCAACAAAAACTTCCTTGCCACCAGTTTTTTCGCAACCTTCTCACGGGTATCCTGCAAAGCCATAAATTTACCCTGGCGGTCAATAACAATCACAAAGGGTATTTCTTTCCAGGCAAAACCAATGGGGGCAATTTTTGAATTTGGCTCAGCAGCTCGTCGTTCATAATATTCGCATAATGCCTGTAAAATCATTTGCGAACCTCCTCGCTCTGCCAGGCAGGAACAACAATCCGACCATGTACCATCTCAGGCCGATAAAAAGCCGGAGTTGGATTCTCTGGATTGGTGAAATCCAGATCATAAAGCATAAAACCGAGGTCACGGTTGTCTGGAATTGGTCTTGCTTTCTCCTGTTCCGGGCGATCCACCAGCCTGAAAAATGCCGAGAACTCTCGGCAACCTAGATAGGGTTGAGTGAAGCATTGCCCTTTCCGCGCCCTGCGTTCAAACATGGCCAGATATTTACCGGGATTTTCATCTTTGCCATTCTGCCAGGCAGTTAAACTTTCCTGAATTTGCCCCTCTTCTTTCCTATCCCAAAGATCGACGGGGACCTGACAAAATAATTGTTTACGTTTTTGAACCGGGATATATTCAAGCCAGGCATGCAGACGATAATGAACATCTTTTAAGAAAAGTCCCGCACGCTGCTGCCTGTTCGCTTCAATAAAAATTTCTTTTGACCGTTTGGAGGCTAAAGCACCCACCTCATTACGCCGAACAGAAGTCCAGCTAATCGGATTTAACACCTCTATTTCACGGATATGCCACCGGATTGCCGGTTTCCAAAAAATAGCCTCAAAAATTGCCCGAGCGGAAGATGGGGTAATCACATCGTAACTTACCCGCTCCACCTTCATCTCTGGACGGGTAAAACAGGCATAATCCCCCCAAACCTCAAGACAGAATGTTTGTTCTTTCTTTGCCATAAACACAGCCTCCGCTATATTACAATTGCCCCATTATTCGGGTTCATATCCAATCCTACAAAACCGTGTATATCATCATAGGCATAATCCACCGCCTGACACCACACACCACACACCTCTTCAAATATCTTCTCTTTAATTTCCAAAAATTTCTGTTCAGGTATTGAAACTGTAAATCGTTGTAATTTTCTAAACAAATTACGATTTGGCCCATCTTGCCTTAACTGGCTTATCAACTGCTGACCACTTGTCTTTTTGCCAGAATACCAAACCACCACGGACATCTGGTTCTGATCGTCAATCAGTTTAAATTTACGGGCAGCTGTTCTAAATTGCATTTGACAACGACCAGCATCGGCAACAAGCAGCGCTTGCATATCCTTTTGGTCGAAACTACTCACCCCGTTACTGTAAAATAACTTAAAATAACGCTGAAAGATATCTGGACTAAGATTCCTGCACCCCTCCGGTTCACAACGCATAATTTCAATTCCTGCATCAGCTCCTTTTCTAAGAAACCCAGGGGGTGCTAGTTTTGGTGATTGAAAGACCACCACTTTACCTTTTATCTTCCTGCCGTTGTCATCCTCCAAGTTACCCTCCCGATTGCACCGTCCTGCGGCTTGAGCAATGGAATCAAATCCTGCCATAGCGCGATACACCACAGGAAAATCCAGATCAACACCAGCCTCCACCAACTGAGTGCTAATTACTGTGATAGGTTCCTTATTTCTCAGACTTTTTTTAATATCCTTAATTATTTCAGTACGGTGCTCCCCACAAAGATTGGCCGAGAGTAGAACTGCACCCTCAGGTATGAGAGTATGCAGATCCAGACAATCCCGACGGGTATTTACCACACAAAGAACCTGTGAATAGGAGGCAAGATCTGTGGCTAATCCCTGCCAATCTTCATATTTGCCAGCATCCTCAATTACAACCCGCTGCAGACGTCTACCAAGGGATTCTGGTTGGCTTATTATCTCCTGAACTTTTTCTTGGTCAATCCCGACAAATTGCGCCAGTCCAGAGCCAATTCGACCTGTTAAAACCGGTTGCGTAGCTGTGCAGAGCACAATTGAAACATTGAATGAATCAACAAGCCCCTGCATGGTCGTCAAAATGGGTTGTAAATAGTCAGTCGGCAACATTTGTGCTTCATCACAAATGATGACAGAATTCACAACATTATGAAGCTTTCGACATTTTGAGCTTTTCGCAGCGAAGAGAGATTCAAAAAGTTGAACATTGGTTGTGACAATGATCGGTGCATCCCAATTCTCACTGGCCAATTTTGATTCATCTGTTTCCTGCTCAGGGTCAAAGCTCGAATGATGCTCTAGGACATTTTCCACCCCAAATATTTTTTTATACTCTTCCGCCGTTTGCTCAATAATTGAAGTATAAGGAATAACGATAATAATTCGTTTTTTATTGTGCTTGATGGCATGTTTTAGGGCAAAAGCCATCCCAGAAAGCGTTTTTCCGCCTCCGGTAGGCACCGACAAGGTAAAAAAACCGGGTTGTGAGTCCGCAGCACGCAAACAATCTTGCAAAACTTCCTGTCGTAATTTATTGACCTCCGTGCTTTGCGCACCAGACACCAAATCATTAATGTAAACATCAAATTTGAGATTCAGTTCAGAAATTGACTGATAGTTAGAGCGCAACAGATGCTTGTCGTTATTCATAAATGCTTCAGTATCAAGAAAATCAGCATCAACAAGACAGGAGAAAAGCATCCTTATCCACAAATGAAAAACGTCCTGACCAACTCCTGTCAAGCATGGCGAACTATTGGGATGTTCAATACTACCTGTCATTTCCTGCAACCATCGTATAGACAACTCAGGAAGTTTAGAAATTTCATGATCAGTCAGGCGACTGCTTAGACACCCACCACTACCAGTCTCTTTATGCCAGTCCGGTAAACCGGCATGATGTCCAGCTATGATATAAGCAAGAACTTTCCCAACCTCAGGCATGTTGTTGTCAGCCCAATAAGCCCCATGGCTGGAATGGTTTGGTCCTCGAGAAGGTGCCTGGCCAATATTATTAGAACACTGAAAGCCTGTAGCTTTTCGAATATAATTTTGAAATTCTTCTGACCCCTTCCCTAGGTCATGTAACAAACCGACGCTTCTACCCCAGTCTGCATTAGAAAAACCACTCGCAAATTTCTCAGCCAAATCAGCAACGCCTCGTAAATGAGATTCAAGATTGTGTGGTAATATTTCATTACAAGTTTTATCAAATATTGCATGGGCAATTCTGATTTTGGACATATAGGTCAGACCTATTGAATGTTCTGCACATTTCTCCATTCTTCAGTTTCCCCAACATTTATATTTCACAAGAACGTTCTAAGTACCTCGTACAATACTCAACTGACCAACAAATAAGTATCTCATACATACACCCTAACACACTTGGGTACTCATATAGTGAGCACCCTCTGAAATTATTTATATTTTCTGGTCTTTTCTTATTTTTCAGGTTTCCAGGGTACTTTTCCTCATTTACAGACCCGCTTTTTTAAACAACTACCTCTTAACCGACAAACAATTCCAGCAGTTTGCAGACCATAAGAAAATACCCTGACAAAAAGTATAACTTTTCCTTGACAACAGCGGTATTCAATATATTATATGAGAATGGTTTTTATTATTAATTTTTTTTCTACAGGAGATTCTCAAATGACAGACAGAAGAACTTTTCTCAAGGGTGGATTAGTAGCAGCCTCAGCATTAGCAGTAAGCTCCGTAAATATTGCATCCGCAAGTACAGTAGCAACTCCCTTTACAAATGTGATTTATACTGCCTCAAACCCCGGTAAATGGGACAAGAAGGTTGGCAGCCATCTGCCCTCAATCACTGTTGAGGGGAGCAATGTTACCCTTTTTACCAAGCATGGTATGTCTGAGAAGCATTTTATTGTACGCCACACCCTGGTTCTTAAAGATGGCACCGTCGTCGGCGCCAAGGTCTTCAATGGAACTGACAAAGAGGCGAAATCTAATTTTGAACTCCCTGCCGGATATAAAGGAAAAGTGTATGCAACCAGCTTCTGCAACCTTCATGATTTCTGGGTAAATGAGACCATGGTATAGTTCCTTCCTGAATCCGTAACAGTCCAGTAATTATTTTTTTGATAACATACTGAAATGCAATTATGAAATTTGCAATCAGGTGAGTTCGAAAAGAAAATCATTCTTCTCCCTCTGGCAATATGCGTTCCTTGCATATTGCCTTTTTTTCCGTGAGCATAAATCTCTTCTCATCAGCCCACGACAACAAAAGATTCTTGAACAATATCCAGAAAGATGTTTGAAATGAGCAGCAGCAATAAACTATCATCTCAATCCGGATTTTTTGCTTACCTAAAATGCCTGCGACTTCCTACCTTATTGAAAAACTAACAGCCACAGGACTTGGTTTCAGCCGAGATTCAGAAGGCAAAGCAACACTCATTGATGGTGTTATTCCCGGGGAAACCGTAACGGCAGGAATTATCACAACTGCAAAAAAACATAATACTGCCAGGGTGAAAGTTATAAAGACTGCCTCAAAAGACCGTACCACCCCACCCTGCCCCCATTACAAACAGTGCGGCGGATGCAATATGCAGCACATGACATACCAGCGCCAACTCAAAGAGAAGTCAGCAATATTAAACGATATCTTCAGCCAAAGCAGAAACCGTGTTCTCCAGGAGAGTACCGAAAAACTCTTACACCCTGTACTTCCCTCCCCGCAAGACAAACACTACCGACAACGAATACGATTGCAGGTGGATAGCAGACAGGTTCTGGGATTTCACAAGCGCCGCAGTCATGACTGTGTTGCCATCGACAGTTGCCTGCTGGCTCACCCTGCGATTAACAGTTGTCTCCGCAAGATCCTGGCACAACATGCTTTCAAGAAACTCCTCGACCACACAGAGTCCCTTGATTTGCTGCTGGATCCAGAAAGTCTGCTGATCTCTATTCTGCTCCATTTCAGAAGAAAACCGAGACCTACCGACGAAAAACATGGTCATGCGCTGGTCGCAGCCATTACCGAACTAAAAAGCGTCTTTTTTACGGGCACCGGGTTTGCTGTCACCGGAAGGGACACCCTCTGCTACAGCCTTACGCCTGAGACAACTAACAGCACCCAGCCCCTGAAACTCAGCTTTGAAACAGGTGGGTTTTGTCAGGTAAATGTGTCCCAGAACAATATCCTTGTAAAAACAGTTTTGGATTTTTGTAACGTTTCGGCTAATGAGACTGTACTGGATCTCTTTTGCGGGATGGGGAATTTTTCCATACCTCTGGCTGAGCAGGCGCAATCACTCCTGGGTGTAGAGGGGCAGGGGTCAGCCATCCGCAGTGCTAGAAAAAACAGCGCTAACGCTGGACTAAAGAATACAGAATTCAGAAAGCAACCCATCCACGCGGCATGTTCAGAACTGGCAGAAAACCGTAGACACTTTGACTGTCTGGTTATTGACCCACCCCGTCAGGGGGTTCCCGGTCTGGCAAAACAACTTGCCAATCTATGTGAAAAAAAGCTGGTCTATGTTTCCTGCGACCCGGCAACCCTGTGCCGCGATCTCGGCGATCTGCTGCACCATGGCTTCCATCTCCAAAAGCTGCAGCCGATTGATATGTTTCCTCAAACCAGCCATATTGAATCCGTGGTGCTGTTAACGAGTGCCTGATTCTCTAAGTTGTCCCTTCATGGGGCCTGGCTATGTAACCCACCTGAAAACCATTGACAGAACTACGCTTTGTCAGTAAACGGGGTGATACAATAACCCCTTTCTCTCTTTAGAGATTCAGCAGAATACAGAAGAACAGTTATGAGCAAAGAAAATACCCAGATATTAAAGCAACGTCGTGAAAAAGCAGATGCCTTAGCAAATCTCGGCGTCAACCTCTATAGCAACACCTTCAAACCGGCCAACCGGATCAAGGAACTCCTGCCCAAAGGGGAACACCTGGTAGCCGAAGCACAGGACGAGACCAATTACACCTATTCTGTTGCCGGACGTATCATGTCCATGCGCAAATTTGGAAAAGCCGCCTTCTTTCATCTTGTGGACAATTCGGGGCGTATGCAGGTCTACATTAAGAAAGATTCCCTGGGAGATGAAATATTTGCCACCTTTAAAAAATGGGATATCGGTGACATTGTGGGTATCGAAGGCAAACTTTTCAAGACCAAAACCGGTGAGCTCTCCATCATGGCTGACAAACTGGTGATGATTTCTAAATCCCTGCGCCCTCTGCCCGAAAAATTTCACGGCCTCACCGATGTAGAGACACGCTATCGTCAGCGTTATGTTGATCTGATTGTGACTCCAGAAAGCCAGGAAACATTCCGTAAACGTGTGGAAATTGTCCGATTAATGCGGGAATTCCTTGCAAACCGAGGTTTTATGGAGGTTGAAACTCCCATGATGCACCCCATCCCCGGTGGAGCCACAGCAAAACCATTCAAGACCCATCATAACGCCCTCGACATGGATCTCTACCTGCGAATCGCTCCGGAACTGTATCTCAAGCGTCTCCTGGTGGGCGGTTTTGAGCGTGTTTTCGAGATCAATAGAAACTTCAGGAATGAGGGTTTATCCACCCGGCATAACCCGGAATTCACCATGTTGGAATTCTATCAGGCCTATGCCACATACCATGACCTCATGGATCTTACCGAAGAGCTGATCTCATGGCTCTCTGATGAGGTGAATGGTACCATGGAGATCGAATATCAGGGAACCAAAGTGAATCTCGCCCCGCCCTGGAAACGAATGACCATGGATGAAGCCCTTATTGAGGTTGCCGGGATTAATCCCGCTGACCTCAACGATCCTGACAGAGTGATGGCACTTGCAAAAGAGAAAGGCATCCAACTGGAAGAGCAGGCCGGTCCCGGCAAAGCCAAAACAGAGCTCTTTGAACTCCTTGTTGAGGAGAAACTTATTCACCCGACATTCGTGACGTCATATCCAACCGAAGTCTCTCCCCTGGCAAGAAGAAATGAAGACAACCCCGATGTTACCGACCGTTTTGAACTCTTTGTCACCGGTCGCGAACTTGCCAATGCCTTCAGTGAACTGAACGACCCGGTTGATCAGCTGCGACGTTTTGAAAAACAGATTGCCGAAAAAGGTGATGATGAGGAAATCCACTCCGAGCTGGACGTGGATTTCGTCCGCGCTCTCGAGTACGGCATGCCATCCGCTGCAGGAGAGGGTATCGGCATAGACCGTTTGGTAATGCTTCTTACTGATTCTCCCTCCATTCGAGATGTAATTCTCTTTCCACATCTCAAGGCCGAGGTTCTGAAACAGACCAAAAAGAAAAAGAACAAAAAAAAGTCTGTCCCTAAAGATGTTTGAGTGGTTTATTAGCCTCCGCTATCTGCGGGCGCAGCATAAACAGAAATTCATCTCACTCATCTCATTTATATCCGTTGCCGGTATCACAATGGGTGTCATGGCGCTCATTGTGGTGCTTGCAGTCTACTCTGGATTCACCAATGGTCTCCGTGACCAGATCCTTGGTATTAACTCTCATATCATTGTCCAGAAACTAGGTGGCATCATCCCGGACTACACTCTGGTTCGGGATCGCATTGTCACCGTGGATGCAGTAACAGGTGCCACACCCTACCTCTACACCCAGACCCTGATCAGTGGGCCAAAGGGCGGTACCGGAGTGGTACTGCGTGGAATTGATCCTACCACAGCACCGGGAGTAATAGCTCTGCCGGAGCAGATGGTGGAAGGAACCATAGATGAACTTCTACAGAAAAAAGACTCCCGGGTTCCCAATATCATTTTAGGAATTGCCATGGCCTCTGACTTGCGGGTATTCGTGGGGGACAAAGTGCGTCTCATCTCGCCCTCCGGACCCCTCACCCCCATGGGAATCATTCCAAAGATAAAAACCTGCCGCATTTCTGGGATTTTTGAGTCGGGAATGTATGAATATGACTCAAGCATTGCCTATATGTCCATTCCAGATGTACAGTCTTTTCTTGAAAGTGGAGATGTGGTGCATGGTATTGAAGTCACGGTTCTGGAAAAAGAATTAAACCGGGCAGACAGGGTTGCCGAAAAAATCGTAACGATGCTTGGAAGATCCTTTGTAGCAAAGGACTGGATGTCCATGAACCGCAATCTCTTCGCGGCGTTCAAGCTTGAAAAAATCGGCATGTTTATCTGTGTTGCTCTCATCATACTGGTGGCAGCATTGAACATCGTTTCAGCCCTTATCATGGTAGTTATGGAAAAGGAAAAGGATATTGCCATCCTCAAATCAATGGGCGCAACATCCGGGGTTATCATGAAAATCTTCTTCTATCAGGGACTGGTAATAGGCGTACTGGGAACATTTCTGGGTGTCGCCGGGGGACTGGGGTTATGCGAACTCCTCTCCCGTTACAAATTTATTGAGCTACCATCAAATGTCTATCCTATGAACACCCTTCCCATCAAAGTGCTGCCCATGGATGTAACCATTATTGCAATTTCTGCCTTGGTCATTACCCTGTCTGCCACCATCTACCCATCCTGGAAAGCATCCAGAGTTAAACCCGCCGAGGTCCTCTCATGAGTCAGGAGAAGCTTTTTTCGGCCCGAAATCTTCATAAGTGTTTTTACAGCGGTACGGAAAAAATTCTTGTTCTGCAAGGTCTTGAGTTCAGCATCAACACCGGAGAGATGATGGCAATTGTCGGGGCGTCAGGGTCGGGAAAGACTACCCTGCTTCAGATACTGGGTACCCTGGACACCCCTGACAGTGGTCAAATCATCTTCAAAGAGGATGATCTCACCGAAATGAGCGACAGTGAGCTCTCCTCTTTTCGGAATAAATCAGTGGGTTTTATATTCCAATTTCATCATCTGCTCCCCGAATTTTCAGCACTCGAGAACGTCATGATGCCGGGACTTATCGCCGGAAAGTCAAAACAGGAAATGGAAGTACCTGCAAAAGAGTTGTTACAGCAGGTGGAACTCGGACACAGAATGGACCACAGGGTAAATCAACTTTCAGGTGGAGAACAGCAACGAACAGCTCTGGCCCGCGCCCTTATCATGAAACCTTCCCTGCTCCTTGCTGATGAGCCAACAGGGAACCTCGATGGCCGTTCCGGTTCCATGGTATTTTCCCTGATTAAAGAACTCTGTCGTGATCTAAAACTTGCCACAATAATGGTCACTCACAACAGTGAACTGGCAGCCCAGATGGATATTTCACGTACCCTGAAAGACGGTGTATTTCTGGAGGTCCTAGTTTAGGAGATACTCGCCTTTGCTGCAAGATATGCCCGATGGGCAAGCAGCATCTTGATCTGCCCATAAGAAAACTCTTCGCCCAGCACCTCTTTTATGGCTTTAAGCGAATCATCTTCAGCAATCTCTGTTGCGGCGGCAATCTTCTCCTGCAACTCTGTTGACAGAAAGCTATCTATTGCAAGCTCCCCCTTTTCCAGAAAGGAGCAGAGATGACTTTCAATGGTTGAGATCACAAAGCCTCTCTCTCTGGCAATCTCAGCCAGATCCATTCCAGACTTCAGCATCTGCAGAGTTATTTCCCTGCTACTGCGTTTGTCATCTTTCTTTTGTTTCGCTGTCTTCTTCTCGCTTGCTTCCTCTGGAACAGGAAGTTTCATGGGGCGTGGCAAGGATACTTCCTCAATACCGTGTTTCCTGCGATACTCCTGTACCAGCGAGATAATATCCTCACCATACTTTTCCAGAGTCTTCTTTCCCACACCCGGAATTTGCAACAAAGCCTTCAAACTCTCCGGCAGACATACCGCAATCTGAATCAGCACCCGCTGATGCATGATTTGAAATCGTGCAACATTAAGCTCTGTGGCTTTCGCAGTCCTCCAATCCCGAAGAATACCGAAGAGTTCAGGATGCTCTATATCTGACTCCGCATACACAGGAGTCTGCTGTTTCTTTCTTTTTTCCGGCTGAAAGTCTATCTCTGCAGCTGTTACGGCACGCAAATAAACAGACGGAGAGAACCCTTTTTCACAGGCACGAATCCCCGCAAGATTTATGGCTATCTCTTTTCTGCAGTTATTCAGTGTATTATCAATTCGCTTCCCCAGTTCTTTGTTATCAGTCTCAACCTGCAAGGTCATCACCGAATCGTCAAAAATTTCAGAGAATTTGTCTGAAAACCACTCAGAGGCTTTGGTCAGTCGCTCACAAATTTGTGGATCACTCTCCGGCAACATATTTTCTGTAAAGAGACTACGTAGCTGGTTTCTGAAGTTATCACTCACCCCAAAGATAAGCTCCCGCGCCTGCTGTTCTGTACCGACCATATCAGCGGCACCCGACACCTGAACCACACTGGCATTTCTGCTAAGTAGATGCACAAGATATCCCAGACGTTTCGCAAGCAGTGAAAAGTCAAAGCACTGACAAATAAGCTTTTCCTGATAACTCTTTTTTGCCTTAAGGAGCATTTCATCCGTTGTGGGATTACGGCGGCACAGTTCATCAAACTGGAGCACAGCACTATCTGTCCCTACCCCCCTTGCGGCAATGGGCGAACTGAGAACCAGTCCTTCAAGGGTTTTGCAACGACTCAGGGCCACATAGACCTGGCCATGAGTAAAAGCTGCTTCTGCATCGATGACTGCGCGCTCAAAAGTCAGCCCCTGACTTTTGTGGATGGTAATGGCCCAGGCAAGTTTTAAAGGGTACTGCTCAAAACTGCCCACCACATCTTCTTCAATTTCTTTATGCTCTTCATTTATGGTATATTTGATGTTTTCCCAGCTCACCGGGTCCACTTCAATTGCCTCTACATCTCCCGGGCATAACACAAAAATGGTTTTAGCAATAATTGCAGTTACCCTTCCGATCTTTCCGTTATAATAGAGTTTTTCAGAGGATGGGTCATTACGAACAAACATCACCTGGGCCCCCTCTTTCAACGTCAATTGGGGAAGGGTAGGAAATATCTGTTCTGGAAAATCCCCTTTTATGGTGGCATTGAACTGATATTTCTTACCTTTCAGCTCCTCCAGTCTTGTCCTGTTTATGGATTCGGCACTGGCATTGTGAGTGCTGAGGGTAATATATCCTTCATCGTCATCCGGTATGAAATCGGGCATGTATCGAAGCGCAAGTCTTTCGATGGTCGCTGTACAAAGGCGATTCTCACGAACTCTGTTGAGAATACTGATAAACTCCTCATCGGACTGGCGATAAATATGTTTAAGTTCAATACTTAACAGTTCTGTCTGACCAAGAGCTCTACTCGAAAAAAAATAGACCGACTCATAATAATCCTTCAAGAGCCGCCACTCATGTTGTCTGGCCACCGGTGAGAGCTGGTGCAGATCTCCTATCATAAGCAGCTGCACACCACCAAAGGGTTGCTGATTACGACGATACCGTCTCAATACTGCATCAACGGCGTCAAGAAGATCGGCCCGTACCATACTGATCTCATCAATCACCAACAGGTCCAGGCTCTGAATAATTTGTTTTTTCTCTTTGGAAAAACGAAATTGCCGTTGTCTGCTCTGCTCGTAGGCGTCACTTCCCGGTATATATGGACCAAATGGCAGTTGAAAAAATGAGTGCAAAGTGACTCCCCCGGCATTCATTGCAGCAACTCCGGTGGGAGCAGTAATGATCATTCGCTTTGCGGTATGCTTCTGCAGTCCATGGAGGAAAGTGGTCTTCCCGGTTCCAGCCTTACCGGTAAGAAAAATGTTGGCCCCGGTGAACTGCACAAAATCATTTGCAAGCTGTATCTCTTTATTTTCAATTTCCATATTTTCCACTATCTTTCAATGCGATAGAACCAAGATTGCCTCCTAATCATATTCTGGTTATCGTTTAAGATACTGCACCTGCTGCCCGGATAAAACAAAAAACGTCCTTGACATGAAAGCCCCGAAATCATATCATTTTCTTAGCATTTTGAGAACTCCCGTTACCAGTTATGTTCAGAAGTCTAAAGAGAACCAGTCTGCCCTTACCATGTCCCCCAACAACCAGCCATTCCATATCCGTCTGCATTTCAGGCTGCTACTGATTATAACTGTTCTTCTTATACACTCAGGAAATAATTCCTCACTAGCCAATCAGGATATCACAACTTCAACACCGAAAAAAGTCCTTATTATCCATTCTTTCCATAAAGGTCTCTCTTGGACAGATGGAATCGAAGCAGGCATCCGTGACAACCTCAAAGAAACACCCAACATCCAGATCTTTACAGAGTACCTGGATTCTCAAAGATATGATTTCACTCTGTTAAAAGGCCCGTTTGGCCGATACCTGCGGAATAAATACTTCAATATCACCCTTGATCTGATCATTGTCTCAGGTGACAATGCTCTCACCTTTTTACGCAACGAACCTGTGGAAGATTTTATTGGTGTACCGGTTATTTTCTGCGGAGTTGAGACCCTGGACCCCGATGTGCTACAGGACATTAATGCTCAAAAAACCGGGATAACAATAACATTTTCTCCCGGGGATACAATTCGAATCATCGGTCAACTGCAACCACAAAACAGGAGATTAGTTATTATCAGTGATAACACTCCTGTAGCTACCAGGATAAAAAAACAGACAGAAGAGGCCCTGGCCAGCCATCCTCAGAAAAAGGAAATCATCTGGTGGCATAACCTGGGACGGGACGACCTGGCAGAGAAACTCTCCACCCTCAGCCAAGATGATGCCGTATTACTCATTCACTTCAGCCGAGATCCTCTGGGAAATCGCTATTCTCAAGAGGAGAGCGTCCGTCTTTTCACCTCCATCACCAAGGCCCCTGTCTACGCACTCCAGGACAATTACCTTGGAACTGGTGTGGTGGGAGGCCGAATGGTCAGCTCCCAGAAACAGGGCGAGATAGCTGCGATACTAGCAAAACGCTACTTCCAAACCGGCAATCTTCAGTCTGTAATCCAGGACAGCCCTAACGAAAATCTTTTTGATGCCAAGGCATTACAAATTCACGGAATTGAAGAGAGAAGATTACCGGGAGATGCCAGAATCATTGGCACGCCTTCTACTTCACTGTCCAGGCCGTTCATCGCTATTGCAGCAGCACTTCTCATCGTCATGCTGATGCTGTTTCTCCTCTATCTTATGCGTTCACTGTTCACGTTCAGAACCAGGCTGATAACCTTCATCGGCCACAGTGTTCTCTCAATCAGCAGCAGCTTTATTATCTGTCTGCTCCTCATTATCATTGCAGGGAAATATTCCGAATATCAGCATTCCATTTCGTTCTATTACAACCAGTTGCTTGAGACCAAAAAGCAGACACTGACATTGCTGGTGGAACAAGCTGTTAACCTGATCAATCAAAGTAAAAAAGATATTCAAGTCCCCCTGGAACAGAGAAAACAGGCTCTGTTAAAACAGATCAGCGCCTTTTCTTTCCAGGACAAGACCCGGTACATCTTCGTTCTGGACTATAACGGTACCATTCTGGCCCATGGTGCAGATCCAGTCATGACAGGCAAAGACTCCCGAAAAATGAGTTCCCCAAACGGGATGTACCCAGCCCGTGAGATTATTCGCCTCGCCCAGCAAACTGATGGTGGTTTTATCTCCTACCTCTGGCCCAAACCCTTTGCAAAAGGTTTCGCTCCTAAAATTACATATTCAAAAGGAATCCAAGACTGGCAATGGGCCATAGCCAGTGGAATATATCTCGATGATATTGATCTATTGCTTGAAAAAGAAAAAGAAAAACAGTATCAATTTTTTCTTCAGGAATTCACTCTCTACATAACAATAAGTGTCGTCGGCATCCTTCTGCTCTTCATCTTCTCAAAACGCCTCAGCCAGAAAATCCAGAGAGAACTTTCCTCTCTTGAGAAGGGCCTGCTTGACCAAAACGAGAAAAGTACAAACCTTCACCCTAGACAATACAAAATAATCGAGTTCAGTACCATCGCATCAAGGGTGCGAGCCGCCTTCTCTGCTCTCGCCCGTGCAAATGCAAAACTTCTTGCCAACAAACAGCAGTTTATCGACGCCCTGCATTCCTCACCTGATGCAATGCTCCTTATTGATAAAAATAAGTTGGTGGAATGTAACCAACCAGCTGCGGCGATGCTCGGTTACACAAGCCCCGAGGAGTTGCTGAGTCTCCATCCTTCTCAGTTTTCGCCACCAGAGCAACCAGACGGACAAAAATCCAAAACAAAAGCCATCGAAATAATAACCAGGACCATCAGCCAGGGAACCAATCGCTTTGAATGGATACATCTCCGCAAAGACGGCACTCCCATCACCATAGAAGTAACTCTTACCTTATCACCGGTAACAGGAACCAGTTCAGATCCACTTTTGCAGTGCGTCTGGCGTGACCTCACGCTGACACAAGAGCTCTCCAGACAGATGCAACAGGTGGAAGAGCAGCGCAAAATCAGCCTCGAAGCCAGTGAACGAATGAATCACCTGATGAGTGGCCGTGAAGAACGGATCATTGAAATAAAAAAAGAAGTTAACCTGCTGTTAAAAGAACTGGGAAGACCCGCAAAATATTGCCGTAATGATTCCTTCCCCCCGGTTTCCAGGGAGAGTATCCGCAGTGAGGATATCAAGGAATGAGATCCAGGTACGCATTCTATATCATTCCTGTTCTTCTGATTTTAGTGGGTACTTTTGCCTCTTGGATGACATTTTCTGCACTGCAGGAAAGCGAACACCAGAAACTCGAATCATTGGTTAGCAAAACCACAAAAATATGGAGCGAAACCGTTGCACGGCAATTCAGGCTATCTAAATCCGCCCTCTCTTTTGTCCGCAACAGCTCCAGTCTGCTCACCACCATAAAAGCTGAACAGTTCAAGATCATTACCCGAACACCACTTAATGAGCACAGTGCTTTTTACTTTCTTGCGTGGGCACCTGAAATACCTGACACCATGCGCCAGGACTATGTATCCCTGTTTCAGAAGTCCAACGCAACCATCGAACTGATAACAGCTTACCAGCAAACTGTCCTTCCACCTGAAAAAAGTATCACTCAGCAGGAATACCTGCCGATAATCTTCGTTGAACCCCCTAGTGCAGCAGAAAACCTTATAGGACACAACCTCAAAAGAATACCAGCATGGCAGGCAGTCATGACCCTCGCCATGGAGAGTGGTGTCGCAATCCCATCAGCACCCATTTCATTCAACTCAACTGACCTGTCTGGAAAAGCTTTCTTCCTTTTCACTCCTCTTTATGCACAATCTACCGGAAACACTGTCATTGAAAGACGGTCCGATTTTCGAGGCTTTATTGTTGGTTGCATCGGCTTTCGTCCCCTTATTGAAACAGCCCTGCCGGAGCTTAACGAAAAAAATTATAATTTCTGGTTATACGACACTACAGCAAGTAACCAGCTGGTTCATTCAGTACTGTCTACTGACTCTTCTGGAAACGATATCACAGCAAAAACTGATCTGACACAAAACCCTGCCAACCTCATTGAAGCCTCTCCTCACTCCTTTGTGAAAAGCTACACCATTACTTTTGGCGGGCGAAAATACACTATGGTCTTTGCTGCTTCACCCGATCTCATTCTTTCATATAAGACCACGACTCCAGCCGTTGCTGCAGGTCTGGTCCTTGCCTTATCCAGCCTTTTTACAATGTTCATCTTCTTCCAGACCCGAAACCGGATAATTGTTGAAGAGCAGGTTGTCATTCGCACCAGCCAACTTCAAGAAAGCGAAAACCGGTATCGCAAACTTGCAAAGTCCATGGAAGCTGGAGAGCAACAACTGCAAGTTCTCCTTGCCAATATTCAGGTCGGAATTGTTATCATCGACACCGCCAGCTATGAAATTATCTTTATCAACAGGACTGCCTCAACCATGATAGGACTTCCCCCGGAGAAGATAAGGGGAGAATCCTGCCACTCCATTCTCTGTCCCACCCAAAATGGTCTCTGCCCCTTTGAGCGTACCGATACAAACGGTGACAATTTAGAACTATCACTGCCTCGCCATGATGGCACAGAACTGCCCATTTTGAAAACAGTCAAAAGTATTCAGTTTCAGGAACGAAACTGCCTTCTTGAATCCTTCGTGGATATTTCTTCTCTTGTCAAGGCCAGAAATCAAAACGAGGAATACCTGGATGAGCTGGAGAAAAACAGAAAAATACTCCTCAGTATGATGGAAGATGCTGAAGAAGGAAGGCAGGTTGCCATTGAGGCAAACAAAGCTCTGGCCCGAGTCAAGTTGGCCATTGACGGATCAAGTGATGCCATAGCCATGGCCTGTAAGGAAGGCCACCATTTCTACCAGAATACCACATTCACCCAACTCTTTGGCTACACCATTGAGGAAATGAAGACCTTGGACCCACTTGCACTTTACGCCGATAAAGCTCTGGCCAGGACATTGCTCAAAGATCTCATGCTGGGAAAATCCTGGCATGGTGGTGTGGAAATGATAACCAAAGACGGTCGCCAGCTTTCCGTTGCAATTCGAGCAGATGCCATCCTTGATGACAGTGGAGCAGTAACCAGTATCATCGCAGTACACCGGGATATAACCACAATCAAGAAACGTGAAAAACGGGAAACACTTCTTAATGAACTGCAGAAAAATTTATTCAGGCCAGCCTCACTGACAGACAAAATACGCCAGATTACTGATGCAATAATTCCAATGGTGGGTGCCGACTTCTGTCGAATCTGGCTTATCCAGGACGGTGACCGTTGTGAACAGGGCTGCTATCATGCAAACTCATCAGCAGACAGTGACAGATTATGCGACAGAAAAAAATGCCTCCACCTTGTTGCAAGCTCTGGAAGATACACCCATATTGATAACGAACCACACCGCCGGGTTCCCTTGGGGGTATATAAAATTGGCCTCATTGCCGCAGGAGACTGTGATCATTTCCTGACCAACGATGTCCAAACTGATCCCAGAGTACATAACCACAAATGGGCAATAGAAGTTGGCCTGCAGTCCTTTGCAAGCTATCAGATGTTGAACAGCAAAGATCAATGCATCGGTGTCTTTGCCCTGTTTTCGAAACAGAAATTAACAACTGAAGAAGACTTGTTTCTTGAGGGTATCGCCCATCTCAGCTCGCAGATTGTGCTGTTGAGTCATGCGGAAGAACATTTACAGACCCTTCTTCATGAAAAAGATGAAGTGAACAGAAAACTTTCCAGGCAAACTGCATTAGCAAAGCAGATGGCTGCTGAAGCAAAACAGGCCTCCCGTGCCAAAAGTGAATTTCTTGCTAATATGAGCCATGAAATTCGCACACCACTTAATGGTGTCATTGGAATGAGCGGGCTCTTACTTGATACCTCCCTTGATCAGCAACAACTCCATTTTGCAAACATAACCCACTCCAGTGCAAAAAACCTGCTCACTCTGATCAACGACATTCTTGATTTTTCAAAGATTGAATCGGGTAAAATGGAGATTGAAAAAACCCCATTCAATATTCATACTCTTGTGGACGAACTCATAGTAACTATGCAGTTCAGTGCCGGAGAAAAAGGAATTTCGTTACTCCATGACATGGATGCCGGAATTCCCGGGATTCTCGAAGGAGACCCCACTCGACTGCGACAAATACTCACTAACCTTATTGGCAACAGTATCAAATTCACCGAAGAAGGAACGATCAGAGTCAACGTCACTCTGCTATCCAGACAAAACGCTCAAACGTCATTGCGATTCAGTGTCCGCGACAATGGTATCGGTATTTCCAGAGATAAGCAGGACAAGCTTTTCATAAAATTCAGCCAGGTGGACGCATCCACTACTAGAAGGTTTGGTGGTTCCGGCCTTGGACTCGCCATCAGCAAAGAACTGGTTGAACTCATGGGCGGAGAAATAGGAGTTAACAGCCGAGAAGGAGAGGGTGCTGAGTTCTGGTTTACAGTGACCCTGATGGAAATAGCCGAACAGCCTGCGGAGACCAGGGAAATCAAAGAGTCGGTAGCAAAATCCTCTCCCCACGTTGAAAGCCTTAGTATTCTACTGGTGGAAGATAACGAAATCAGTCAGATGGTGGCCGTTGGAATCCTAGAACCACTTGGCATCAAAGTTCGGGTGGTAGAAAATGGCCAGGGAGCCATGGATATTTCAAAAACAGAGGCCTTTGACCTGATCCTGATGGATATTGAGATGCCAGACATAAACGGATACGAGGCAACCAAATCCATCCGGATGCACAGTACTGATGTTCCAATAATCGGCATGTCAGCACACGCCTCGGAAGAGTACCGAGGCAAATGCCTGGAGGCGGGAATGAATGATTCATTAAGCAAGCCCATTGATGCTGCAGACCTTCTAGAGAAAGTCCGTATCTGGACATAATTTCCGCCTGTCGTCAGCCATTCCCTAAAAGGTAATGAGTGTTTCCCTAACATTCCCAATTATAAAATTACAAATGAACCTAAGCATACCACAAAAAAACACCTAGCGGGCACGGATTCAGGGTTTCTATCTTTTGTTCCTATATTAAATACTCAAATAGTTCTTTAACACCTGCGCCAGCAGGGGGGCGATAGAATACACCTCAAGGAGGTCATCACTGATACGATCGGGATAACTGTCTGAACCGATCACCTTTACGATGGAGCTGTCGATAAAACGCTGCCGGGCATTTCCTGCCAGAACCAGGTGCGTTGCCAGAACAGCAATATCTGTGGCTCCAGCCTCCATACAGCGCTCAGCTGTCTGTATAATGGAACCACCAGTGCGAATCATATCATCACAGATAACGGCAGTTTTCCCCTTGACCACACTAGACACCTGACTGACAATTGTTTTGTCGGTATCATAACGGTCCTTATCCGCCGCTGTATGAGAACAACCAATGAGGCTAGCCATCTTAGCGACTTGCTTGGAAAAGCCATAATCTGGTGACACCAAGACAAAATCACCCAGATCGATTTTTTTGAGATGCTCAACAACAAGCTCTCCGGTCCAGACATGACGGGTGGATATTTCTCCACCATGAGCATGAAGTACAGCCTCTGAATGAAGATCAACAAATGCCACAAAATCGGGACGGGCTCGAAATATCTGCCGTGTTCTGGTAACCCCTTTAGGGATTTCAAAGTGACCGCGTTTAGCGCGCTCCATAGTGGAATAACCAAGATAAGGAATGACCACATTGACGCTTGCCGCATTCCAGTAACGTGCTCCCTGAATGAGATCCATCAACTCCTGATGGGAATTCTCTGCATGAGTACTGCCAACAATGATCAGGATTTTCCCGGAAATATCTTCCGGAAAAGCGTGGTACTGTTCATCATCAGCAAAGTGTTTGCGGATCATGGTGGTAAATTCAAGCCCCAGTTCTGCGGCTATCTTCACCCCGAGCTCAGTGGAGGCCTGATTGGCCACCACCACATATTCTTCACCTTTACTCATCACAATTCCGTAACGATTGCATCTCCCATAGCGGAAGTGTTCACTGTTTTTGCCAGATCAATGGCAATATCAGCTGTGTGAATCCCTTTATCCAGGGTGGCCTCAACAGCGTTATCAATGGCATCTGCTGCAGCATCAAGGCCAAAGCTGTAACGCAGCATCATGGATGCCGAAAGGATCTCGGCAATGGGATTTGCGATTCCTTGTCCGGCAATATCAGGGGCAGATCCCCCAGCAGGTTCGTACAAACCAAACCTGTCTTTGTTCAAACTTGCCGACGCCAGCAGTCCCATAGATCCCGTAAGCATGGCCGATTCGTCAGAGATAATATCACCAAACATATTTCCACAGAGCATAACATCAAACTGGTGCGGATCACGTACCAGTTGCATGGTTGCATTATCCACGTAAAGATGGGCCAGTTCAACATCCGGGTAATCTTTAGCAACTTCAATCACTACCTCACGCCAGAGTACCATGGTGGTAAGGACATTGGCCTTGTCAATAGATGTTACCTTTTTGCTGCGGAGGCGCGCTGCATCAAAGGCCATACGAGCAATACGTTCGATTTCAGAGCGTTTATAAGCCATGGTATCGTACGCTCTCTCATCGGGCCCCTCTCCTTCACGCCCTTTTGGAGTGCCAAAGTAAATTCCCGAGGTAAGTTCACGAACACAGAGGATATCAAAACCATCCTTAATAATATCGGCACGCAGCGGGCATGCACCAGTAAGGGATTTAAATACCCGCGCCGGGCGCAGATTACAAAAGAGATCAAAGTGCTTACGCAGGGGAAGAAGGGCGGCACGTTCCGGCTGTTGTTCTGGTGGCAGAGTTTCCCATTTGGGACCTCCTACGGAACCAAAAAGAATGGCATCACTCTCTTCACAGAGCTTCAGGGTTGAAGCAGGAAGAGCCTCACCATGATTGTCAATGGCAATACCACCCACATCGGCATGCTCATAACTGAGGGAGAAATCAAACTTCTTCTGGGCTACATCAAGAACTTTTATAGCCTCAGTCATGACTTCCGGGCCAATACCATCTCCTGCAAGGATTGCTATCTTCTTCATCACTTAAATTTCCTTATTAATTATTTGTTTTCACGACTACTTATATATTTATTCGACGTTTTTTTCATCTTCGAACTCTACTATTGAGCACCCTCAGAGGCAGCCTTAAATAACAGGAGGTGCCGTTCTACTCCGCTCTCTGGCAGCAGAAATTCTCTATGATCACCTAATCTGAATAGTTCAACAGCACTTTTTTCATAGTCGCGCAATTCTTCCTGCCATTTCGGGCCCTTCATACAGATCACTTGAACTCCGGGTTTCAGAAAACGTCGGCTCATCTCCAGAAACAGCTTTAATTCACTCACTGCCCTACTGGTAATATGAGTAAAATCACTTTGGCTTGGAATTCTCTCCCGGTCTTCAATACGGCAATCAAAAATGCTGACACCTTCAAGGTGGAGACTCCTACAGATATGGGAAAGAAATGCAACCCGCTTCTGACGTGGCTCAACTAGGGTCAGACCTATTTCAGGCTGCACTGCCTTACAGACTAGTCCGGGGAATCCTGCTCCGGTACCAATGTCCAGAAGGTGGACATCCTGCCCTTCAAGCATATTCAGCAAGGTCAAAGAATCAAGAAAATGCTTCTCAAGAATTTCCTCGTCCGTTGCCTTCTTCGCGACAAGGTTTATCCTTCTGCTCCAGTGTTGCAATTCCCTGAAATAAACAGCAAGCCGATCCAGAGCAACTCTGTCCGGCTCCGGAAGACCAAGAGTTGTACACCCCCTCAGCAGGTCTTCTCTGAAATCAAACACTGTTCCCACTTCTCACCTGTCTTTTAAACGTTCTGTGACAGATGCAGCATGAGCGGTCAGTCCTTCCAGACCTGCCAGAAGACGAATATGATCCGCATCTTCCTCCAGCGCCTGCCGGGAATAACTGATGATGGAACTCTTTTTTAGAAAAGTCTCAACACCAAGCGCTGATGAAAATTTTGCTGTTCCCATGGTGGGCAGAACATGATTAGGACCAGCAAGGTAATCGCCAGCTGCCTCAGGAGTGTTGTGCCCCAGAAAGATCGCACCCGCGTGGCGGATCTGCGGCAGAAGCTCCCACGGTTCATTCACCATCAACTCCAGATGTTCTATGGCAATGTCATTGGCTATAGCCACCGCCTCTTCCATATCTTCTGCAATCAGAATAACGCCCCGATCTCCAAGGGACTGCCTGGCAATATCTGCACGACTCAATTGTGCCAGCTGCCTGTCTAGCTCTCCAAGAATATCTGCAGCCAACTCTTCTTCGGTGCTTACAACCACAGCAAGTGCCATGGGATCATGCTCAGCCTGTGCCAGCATATCAGCGGCAACGTGGGCAGCCACGGCACTTTTATCCGCAACAATCAACACTTCAGAAGGGCCTGCAATCATGTCGATACGCAGCATTCCTGATACCTGGGATTTTGCCTCCGTGACAAACTGATTTCCAGGGCCGACAATCACATCAACTGCTGGAATCGTTTTAGTACCATGGGCCAGAGCTGCTATTCCCCAGGCCGAACCAGCTTTGAAGATATCAACAACGCCGATCTCCTGAGCCGCAACCAGCAGGTGTGGGCTGATCCTGCCCACTTTATTTGGTGGTGTAAGCATCACCCGTTGCCCGACACCTGCAATACCAGCCGGAATGCCATTCATAAGAACCGAAGAAACCAGAGGAGTCGAGCCCCCCTGCCCACCCGGCACATACAGGCCTGCCGCATCAACGGGACGCACTAGGCGGCCCACGATGGTTCCATTATCACGGGTCTGCATCCAGGAATCTTCCATTTCCCTTTCGTGAAAAAGCTGAATCCGGTCTATAGCCTTATTGAGGGTAGCCATAAAAGCCTCATCAACAATATCATAGGCTTCCTTCAACTCTTCAGTTGAAACCTGCAACTCCTCAACCGTGAGATCAGGTGCATCAAATTTTCTAGCATATTGAACCACGGCCTCATCGCCCCGCTTTTTCACTTGGGCAATAATATCAGCAACCAGATCATGACAGCCACTCTCTGCGGGTTGGAAACGCTTAAGAAGGTTTTCAAGACATTTTCTGCCTTCACGGCTCCGGGTTGTAAACGGTTCTATAATCATAATATTCAGATTTTTATTTTTGATAGACTCGTAAAAAGGTCACAAACAGGGTGGACTTGCAAAAACCTCCAGACGTGAATCGTGTATTTTTTATTTAATTCCGCCGTACTAGAACACATCGCAATAAAATAAAAAATGCAGCAACGAAGCAGATGAAAAGTTTTTACGACACCATCATTTTTGACCCCAGTGGATGCCAATAGTCCCCATCATAAATTTCTTATATTCAACCCCTGTAAACCCCGCCTCTTTAAAAATGACAGCAAGTTCTTCTGCCTTATGAAAACCCATTGTTGAGCCGGTAAGATAACTGTAAGCTGCCTCATCACTCGCAATAAACCGACCAAGCAGCGGAATCCCGAAGCGAAAGTAAAAACGGATAAAGGGATAGAGTATATTATTTGCAGGTGGTGTAGTATCAAGACAGACCACCCGGCCACCGGGTTTCAGAACCCGGTGAATCTCCTGTAAGACAACCAGAGAATCATCAACATTGCGCAACAGATATCCAAACGTCACCGACTCGAAGCTGTTGTCTCTATAAGGAAGATAATTGGCATCACTTGCCTGCCACTCGATTGCCTGATCAGCAAATCTTTTTTTGGCTTCCCGCAGCATATTCAAAGAGAAATCAGCTCCCAAGTGTTTACCTCCCGGATACTGTGTTTCCATAAGGGCTGCTATGTCACCGGTGCCTGTAGCAAGGTCAAGAACTCGCCCGGAACCTGGATCACCAGCCTTTTCCACCACAAAGCGACGCCACCCCTGATCCTGCCCCATGGTCATAACCCGGTTCATCAGGTCATAATTCGGCGCAATGTCATCAAACATCTTCTGTACTGCAGGCCCTTTAGTCACAGTTTTTTTCTACTCCGTAATTCAAACTCAGACCCTTTGCATAAAAAAAGTTGTTTCGATTTCAGCATGGTGCTGAACCCGGGGTTCTTGGAAAGGGAATAACCTCTCTGATGTTACTCATTCCGGTTGCAAATTGGACAAGGCGCTCAAAACCAAGTCCAAATCCGGCATGAGGTACTGTTCCGTAACGCCTGAGCTCAAGATACCAGCCGTATTCCTCTGTATCAATACCGGCCTCTTTCATGCGTTTTGTGAGAACACCCAAGCGCTCTTCACGCTGTGACCCTCCCGCAATTTCACCAATTCCTGGAACCAGGATATCCATGGCGGCAACTGTCCTGCCATCATCACTGAGCCGCATATAAAAAGGTTTTATGGTGGCGGGATAATCAGTCACTATCACTGGACATTTATAAACTTCTTCCGCGAGATACCGTTCATGCTCAGACTGCAGATCGACTCCCCATTCAACGGGATACTCGAACCTGTCAGCAACTGCTGTCAACTCTTCAACAGCTGCAGTGTATGTGATATGCACAAAGTCTTTGTCAACAATATCCTTCAATTTCCGTATCAAGCCTTTTTCAATAAATTTATCAAAAAGTGCAAGGTCTTCAGCACAGTTTTCAAGAACATCCGCCAGTACAAACTTCAACAGATCCGTTGCCAGCTGAACATTACAGGAAAGATCGCAAAAAGACATCTCCGGCTCAATCATCCAGAACTCGGCCAGATGTCTGGAGGTGTTTGAGTTTTCGGCCCTGAAGGTTGGCCCAAAAGTATACACCTGTCCCAGGGACTGAGCATAGACTTCCGCCTGCAACTGGCCACTCACTGTGAGACCTGCCGGTGAGCCAAAAAACGGTTTATCATCCTTCTCGCCCGAGGCACTCACTTGAAACATTTCACCGGCCCCCTCACAATCATTGGTGGTAATAACCGGAGTATGTACCTGAATAAAATCCTGCTTTTGAAAAAAGCTGTTTACCGCCACAGTCAATCTGGCACGAACCCGGGTCACAGCACCCAGTGCATTGGTTCTGGGCCTGAGATGACTGATACTGCGGAGAAACTCCAAAGAATGGCGCTTTTTCTGCAAGGGATATGTTTCTGGATCAGCCCAGCCCAGAACCTCAACAGTTTGAGCAAGAAGCTCCACTTCCTGTCCTTTGGCCGGGGACTTCTGGAGGCTGCCACGTATAACAACACTGCAACCGGCACTCAATTGGGTGATATCTTCATTATAGTTGGCCAGTGTTTCATCTGCAATAATCTGCAGATTTGCAAGGCAGGAACCATCGTTCACCTCAAGAAATGAAAAAGAACCGGTATCACGCCGAGTTCGGATCCATCCCTTGGCAGTGACCTCTGCTCCAATCTCCTTTGTGCGGAGAATATGAACTATTCGTCTATGCATCAATCTGTTTATTTCCTTTGTGATGAAACAATACCAGCTCCCCTGCCCCTGAGAGTGTTTCCACGGAAGTCCCACTTATCTGACACAGATGTTCCCCAACCACTGAACATTTGATGGTGAGAAGGAAAAACACTTCTGCAGCTGTTTCAGAAAGAGTCTCAAAGTTTCCCTGCCCCTTGGAGAGAATAAGATCCGCTCGATTAAATTCCTGCAGCAATTCTGCCGAACAACTTTTCAAAGGTGTACCAGGACAATGGGTGCCATTTTCGATGATTCGGGCAACATCTTGCAGATCACAAGCCATGGCGTCTGCAAGCAAAGCATCGTTTATTATCGGACCACTCTTCACAGCGACGGTCACAGAAAGCCCCATGGCCGCAAGTTGCCTGACCACCAGAGAATCATACACGATTTCACCGGAGTTATCAGCCAGATAAAGTACCCGGAAATCCTTTCCAAGACCACCGACCCGCTGAAGCAATTCGGCACTATGATCCACTGCAAAAGCACTATCCAAACATCCCATCATGGCGTTATCCACATCAAAACTGTGCATGGCGCCATAATCAATGATGTTGCCACCGATGGCAAAACGCAGCGCGGTAAGCAAGGGTTCGTCCGACGTAGCAATTTTCTTCTCACATTCAGGTAAGTTTGCAAGAGCCTCAAGGTTGGATTGTTTTTTCAAGTTAAGATAAGGATCAGTACAGCCGGTGATTTCGGCAATGGCCTCATAAACTGCCACCGAATTTTCCGGCGGAGTCAGATCCATATCGATCTCTGCAATAATCCCGGCCACCCGCCGCAGAGCTGCAAGGTGCAGTTTCTGGTCCCTTGTGGCTATCCGACTTACTTGCAGAGCCTGACGTAGATAACAGGCCATACATTCCAGTGATGTTTTCACAGCATGTATCCTTTACGAACATTCTTCATTGCGGCAAAAATGGATGCCTTGGAGGCTGGAATCTGCTTGTAGATTCCTTCAAGTATATTATACACATCTTCTCTTCTGGTATCCCCTGAAAGGGGACAGAGATTTTTAACAGGGGTCAAACCCAGGTCTCCTGCTGTTTTTGTCACTTCACTTTTCTCTATGTACGCCATGGGCCGGATAACCGCCAACCTTCCGGCAAAAAGTTCCTGCTTTGGCACCATGGTGGATACATTGCCACTGTAAAACATATTGAGAAACAAGGTTTCCAGCAGATCATCCTTATGGTGCCCAAAAGCAATCTTATTACATTTAAAGCGACTGGCAAGATCAAAAAGCTGCTTTCGCCGTAATTTTGAGCAACTATAACAGTTGCGTGACTCTTCTGAAATGGGAAGGCTTGTTTCCACATGCAATTCCTCTCCAATTATCCGCATCTGCTCCTCCAGTAATAACAGGGGGGCGGGTTCATCCATGTCAGGAGTCCAGATATCCATATCAATGTGTACCGCGTGCAGTGTGTAGGAAATCGGAGCCTTTTTTTGCCAGAACTGCAACAACCACAAAAGAACAAGACTGTCAACTCCACCGGAAACAGCAACCAACACACGGTCACCATCATCAAGCATGGCATAATCGGCCATGGCCTGGCCTATACGTTTGTTTGTCTGAGCAGTCAGCATAATTATACAATGGTTGAAGAATGAACGAAAGACTTACCCCAGTTATGGCTCCATGATCGTCTTTTTTGAGAACATATTGACAACTGACGTGTAGAGTTTCTACGCTAATACGATCTGTCGTCCAACTCAAATTGCATCAGCATAAAACATTAAATTTAAACAAAAATACCACAGTAATACACTGACACAACAACACAATAGCAGTGGCCACACTTTCTTCAACAAAAAGGTGAGAAGGCTGGCTGTCAGAAACCACGATTTTGCTTACGATCTAAGCCCAGATATTCTTCTGGGAAAATTTTATACTAACTGACTCCAAATCCTTGATTGCCTAAAGCAATTCAGCACGAAACAAATTGCTGGGGAAAATATTCCGCATGACTAGGCTATAACCGGAATAAGACAATAGCTGGTTGATGATCTTATCATCGACCAGAACATCAACACAGCGGAGCTCTTCATCTTTGGCAAATAGGGGAGAGCACTTGTAACTACTGAGCTTTATGGTACTGTTTTAGTAGACGGACCCATAAAAAGTTAGCACTTTTCAGGCCATTTTTTTTAGCCTTGCGATTGAGACGGTGACAGTGTGGATATTAATTTTTCAGTTGTTTTCGTACGCCACGCCTGCCCCCCCATACGATGTGTGAAATATTCCGTTTTAATTGAATTTTATTTGGTAAGAAGTTTCAACTACCATAGAGGCTATGGTGCTATATGCCATAGTTTTTACAGAGTGATTTTTAATTATTTCCAACACCTTTTATCAAAAACAATCCAATCACTCGCCTCCTTCGGACCTTCACTGACACGGACCACAATAATCAAAAAGGACTCAAAGGAACACGACAGCATCAGCATCAAAGACAATGGGTTCGCAGAAGGAACCCAAGCCGCCTCCATTTACCAGTGGCCGGTTACATATTTCGACAAAAAAGCCCGGATGAACACAAAAAAAGGCTGTAAAACCCATTAAAAAGAATTTTACAGCCGAGGTAGCATAACAGGAAAATCTATAAAATCAGGTTTTGAACTTCCCAACTCTTCCAGATAATGTGCTGGCCATTTGACTCAAACCACCAGCCTTCCTGGAAAGATCTACACTTGAGGCACTTATTCCGCCAATATCCTGGTTAACAGAAGAGAGATCCACAGCCACTTCCTGTGAAACGGCCGAACTCTGAGCAACATTTTCTGTGACCTCCATGATGCCAGCTGAAGCCTGTTCAACATTCTCAGAAATCCCAGTTGCAGTTTCGGCCTGTTCCTCAAGGGCCACCGCTACCCCTCCCACTAAACTGTCAACCGTATTAATAATGGCAACAATGGAATTAATCTCTGCAACAGTATGGTCCGTTGAAATCTGAATGGACTCAATCTTTGAACGGATATCAAGCGTTGCCTCAGCGGTCTGTTTTGCAAGATCCTTTATTTCATTTGCAACAACGGCGAACCCCTTCCCGGCCTCCCCTGCACGGGCAGCCTCAATGGTGGCATTCAGGGCAAGAAGGTTTGTCTGCTCAGAGATTTCAGTGATAGCCTCTGTAACCTTACTGATCTGCGTTGCAGCGACACCAAGTTCATCAACTCTGGTTGATGCTGACTGTGACTGATCAACCGCCTCACTGGTCTTGACACGGGCCTGTTCAGTATCACTGGTTATAACTTTGATGGTCTCTGTCATGGCAGATACCGATTCAGCTATCATTGATACGTTGGCAGCTGTCTCCTCTACTGCCGCAGCAACGGAATTCATATTGACACTCATCTCCTCAGTGGCAGCGGCCACAGAATTAGATCGCCCTGAACTGTTTTCACACTCCTCAGACACACTATTTGATATCTGTAGCAACGCGTCTGACATACCATCCAGATTATCAGCATCTTTACCGATCTCAGAAATGGTCTCCTGAAGACTCATTGCCATATTATCGAGGCTTTTCCCCATCTGCCCAAGTTCATCACTCCCTGAAATTTCTGATCTGGCACAAAGATCCCCCTGACCGAAGAACTGGCAGAACCCCTGCATCCGAGCAATCCTACTGCTTATATCTCTGATGATAAATACCACCCACACCATAAAGGCAAGTCCCATGACCACCATTATCATCTGAGTTTTAAGAAGCACGCCAATGGATGTCTCTGCCTTTTGTTGCATCATGATTACCACAGCATTCATCTCTTTGAGCAAGCGGATACTTTCAACATCGACAGTTTTCAGATCAACATCGCTGTACCGATTGCTCAGGACAACTTCAATGATTGATGAAAAGTCTGTCCACTGAGCCGAGACCTTCTGTAACTGCAAAAGAATTTCACCTTCAGCCGCGGGTGCAAAACGGAATTCTGTATTGTTTAGATCCAGTTCCACAGGAGCTTTCCCAGAATCCTTCAGAGCAGACAAGGACATATCGAAAATCTTCATGGTCATACGAGTGGCCTTCATAAATTCCTGATCAGGTTTGCCGGATCTCTCAGTGGCCACCACAAATCTAAAAAGCTCCTTGGTCATCTTCTGGCTCAACATTCTCTGACGACCAGCCAGGTTAATCAAAAAACCATCATTTTCCTGTTTCCGAACATTCACATATGTTGCGATAAACATAATAACAATAATTGCAGTAAAAACACCTGCGACAAGGCATAATTTCAGTTTAATGCTCACTTTCACCTCTCCTGGAAAGCTTTTTTCAGTACCATATACAATCCAAACATACTCATATCACGGCCTGAATCCGTGACAAATTCAGGTGCGAGACATTGTTCACAAATCAGACTGTATGAGCTGAACACTTTAAAAGCAAGGACAATTCAAAAATAACCAAACAGCTTTCAAAAAAAAATCCCCAGGCTGTGACAAGCAGATCCTGTGGACTAAATAGAAGACACAATGCCTCGAAATTGCAAAAAAGGTAGCAGTTACTCTGCAGCGTCTTCTTTGAAAAAAGGAATCTCTTTGAGACGATTCTTTAATCCGTCACCACTCAACTCCTCGACTGAAAGCCATTTAAAACCTCTCTTCTGCGCTTTATCAAAAGAAAAGATATCTTCAAACAGAGCCTTCTGGGTTTCATCAAAAGATGATGTCCAGAGTACCACCCCGCTTGTCGCGTCCATCAGCTCCATGGAAAAGGCTGCAGAAGCTGGCGTCTCTGCAGACATAGGCGTACCGACACGATCTCTATACCTGGTAAGACTGGTCTCAAGAACAGCGCCACATCGAGTTGCATCTCCAATTATTTTAACCTGATGTTCTCGCCCCCCCCATGGGTCACCCAAGATGGCATCAAGCTGATTTTCTGTGAGTAGTTTATACTCTGTACCGTCACCAAACTCTGTAGCCATAACAGAGTTCAGGTAACTCGCCCCGGCAAGGAGTACTTTTTTACGATCTGCAGTGAGACGACTGCTCTCAGCCACGGGAACCATGACAGGTAGCACAGCGAGACAAGTCACCTCCGGGAGAGGCGCAAGTTCTCTGCTTTGGTTATCTTCGGATCCGGAACAAGCTGATAGAAAAAACACACAGACACACAAAATAGAGAAGAATTTTCCCACAGGAGACCTCTTTGGTACAATGTAATTGATTAGTATGGGAGGCCAGATGGGAAAAAGCCCCCTTCTGGCCTCTGTAAACAGCCGTTTTTCTGAATTAATTACTCAAGTTCACTGTAATCAACCTGCCACAAAAAAATCAGGCTGCACCACCATCGTGACGATCACAGATTCAGAGCAAATATTACAGTAATCCTTTGGAAGATAAAGTTCCAGTAAGACCGTCAATCTTTACCGTTGCCTGGTTCATAGCACGGGCAAGTCCCTTGAAAACAGCCTCAATGATGTGATGACTGTTACTGCCATGAATCAGATCTACGTGAAGCGTCACCCCGGCATGCTGGGCAAAGGCCCGCATAAACTCCTGGGCCAGGGCAGTATCAAAAGTGCCAAGCTTCTGATCAGACACCTGAACGTCATAGTGGAGAAATGGACGATTGGAAATATCCACAACCACACGAACTAGAGTCTCATCCATGGGCAGGTAGCAGAGACCATACCGGGCGATACCGCTCTTATCTCCAAGTGCCTCGGAAAACACCTGGCCCAGACAGATGCCGATATCCTCAACTGTATGATGATCATCCACTTCGGTATCCCCTGTTGCTTTCAACGACAAATCATAAAAACCGTGTACTCCGAAGAGGGTGAGCATGTGATCCAGAAAGGGCACGCCGGACTTGATTTCTGTCTGACCACTGCCATCAATCACAAGTTTAAGATTGATATCCGTTTCCCTAGTCGTACGCTGTACAGAACCCTGCCTCTTTTTTTCATCACCCATTGGTGCCTCACAGAATATAGTAATTGAAAAATAATTGAATTAAGATAAGATTATAGCATACTTTCAATATCCAAGACCATCTCTTTTTTCATTTCATCTTTGACTCTTTTTGCTTTACCTGATAGATTAGTTTAATTTTTCTGTTGACAAGCCACCTCATTCATGAGTATTTTGAATGCCGTTTTGTCAATACATGAGCGGGAATAACTCAGTGGTAGAGTGTAACCTTGCCAAGGTTGAAGTCGCGAGTTCGAATCTCGTTTCCCGCTCCATTAAAAGTTCAAAAGGTTCGACACTGCTCGAACCTTTTTTTATTATTATTTGCACTATCCCTAGAGGACAATAGAAGAACATGAAAACCTATCTTACTCCGGTCAACGAGATCGAAAGAAAATGGCACCATGTAAATGCCGAAGGTAAGATCCTTGGTCGTCTGGCTACTGAAATAGCTGCCAGACTGCGTGGTAAGCATAAGCCGACCTTCTCCACTTTCATTGATAATGGGGATTTTGTAGTAGTTACCAATGCCGACAAGATTCGTCTTACCGGTAGAAAATGGGACCAGAAGAAATACTATCACCACACCGGATACATAGGTGGAATTAAAGAGGCTACAGCCAAAGAGCTTCTGGTGAAACATCCCACAGACCTTCTGTTTAAAGCTGTAAAAGGTATGCTTCCCAAAAACAAGCTGGGTCGTGCGCAGCTAAAGAAACTGAAACTGTATGCCGGTTCTGAGCATCCTCACGCAGCACAGATGCCTGCCGAGCTAGATATATAAAAATAATTAGGAACTTTAGAGATAACGGAGATATAGAATCATGGCTCAAGATCGTTTTTACGCCACCGGTAAGAGAAAAAGTGCTGTCGCAAAAGTATGGCTCACCCCGGGAACTGGAAAAATTCTGGTAAACAAAATGACCCCGGAAGATTATTTTGGTGGAACATTTAAAATCCAGAAAATTGATAAGCCTTTCAAAGTTACCGAAACTTTCGAGGACTTTGACGTTATGGCCACTCTTCTTGGTGGAGGAAAATCTGCTCAGGTAGATGCTCTTACCCATGGAATATCCCGTGCTCTGTTGGAAGTGAATCAGGAAAACAGAATGACCCTGAAAAAATCAGGCCTTCTAACCCGTGACCCTCGTATGAAAGAGCGTAAGAAATACGGCCAGAAAGGCGCCCGCGCCAAATTTCAGTTCTCTAAACGTTAATCCGTTTTATGGTTTTTTGCTCTCTTCCGGAAAACCCGAAGGAGCGGAGAATGAAGGTAAAAAACGAAGTCGTTTCTGGATTTAAAGGGAATAACAGGTTAACTGTTATTCCCTTTTTTTTATTTGATGAGCTCATAAAAACTCACCATCTTCTTCGTTATGCGCCCCGCAGGAAGTACCCTTGGGGTACAAATTTCTTATCTTTTTTATCAGGAAAATGTCATGCTACGAGTCGCCATCATAGGGGCATCCGGCTATACCGGTGTGGAACTTGCTCGAATTCTCTGCAATCACCCTAAGTTTGAGCTGACAGCAGCCACATCCAGGCAGTATGCAGGAATAGCTCTCTCTGAGGTATTCCCGAACCTTCGTGGGAAAACCGAGCTGATCTGTGAAAATCTCACAATCAACGAACTCTGCAAGCAGGCTGATCTCTTTTTTGCTGCAGTGCCACATAAAACGGCCATGGACCTTGTCCCGCAGCTTCTTAAGAAGGGAAAGAAGGTCGTGGACCTTTCCGCAGATTTCCGATTACGTGATGTAGCCGTTTACGAGGAGTGGTACCAAGAGCACTCCTCTCCAGAGTTTATTAACGAGGCGGTATACGGTCTCCCGGAACTATATCGTGAGAAGATAAAAAATGCCCGGCTTATTGCCAATCCAGGCTGTTATCCGACTTCTATTGTTCTTGGACTCGCACCATTAGTAAAGAGCGGTCTCATTGATCCAGCAAGCATTATTGCAGACTCAAAGTCAGGTACCACCGGAGCCGGTCGAGCTGCAAGTGTGGGTACCCTCTTTTGTGAGGTTCATGATGGCTTCAAGGCCTATAAAGTTGGAGGCACACATCGACATCTACCTGAAATTGAGCAGGAACTGAGTGTTTTAAATCAGAAGGACATAACTATCTCCTTCACTCCTCACTTACTTCCCATTGCCAGGGGCATCCTCAGCACCAGTTACGCAGATCTCAGCACAAATATTTCGGAGCAAGAAATACGCAAACTCTACATAAAGATGTATGTTAATGAACCTTTTGTTCGATTGCTCCCTCAGGGAAGTTTTCCATCCACTCAGCATGTGAGGGGATCAAACTTCTGCGATATCGGGTTTACAATAGATGCTCGCACCAAACGTATTATTGTTGTTTCAGCGATCGACAACATTGTAAAAGGTGCAGCAGGTCAGGCCATTCATAATATGAACCTGATGTGTGGAATTGAAGAAACGGCAGGACTGGAAGGAGCACCATTCTTCCCCTGATCCATTGATGCGCAATATAAAGCTCACCATAGCCTACGATGGCACTGGTTTCTCAGGATGGCAGAAGCAGCTCAATGCTCCCACCATCCAGGGTAAGCTTGAAAAAGTTCTCAGTACCATTACAAACTGTACAGTCACACTGAACGGCGCAGGGCGTACCGATGCCGGAGTTCATGCTCTTGGAATGGTCGCAAATTTTAAAAGTAATTCTTCCATATCATTGCCCAGACTTCAAACTGGTGCCAATTCCATTCTCCCTGCAGCCATTCGTATCCTCGGCATCGAAGCAGCCCACCCCGACTTCCATGCGCGTTTCACATCCCTTTCCAAATCCTACACCTATACCATTGAGACAGGAGCTATACAGTCTCCCATCGGGCGCCTCTATGCCGTTCACATCCCGCAGTCTTTATCACTATCTTCCATGCAGCAATGCCTGAAAATAATTACAGGAACCCATGATTTCGCGAGTTTTGAAGCCTCAGGCTCTAGGGACAAAACAGTCAGCACAGGAAAGGGCAGTGTTCGCACGCTGTACTCAGCCACCCTTACTGAAAACGCCCCAGACCAGCTGCAGTTTCAATTTACAGGTGATGGTTTTCTCCGTCATATGGTACGAAATATGGTAGGGTCAGTTCTGGAAGTTGGAAAAGGAAGAAAAACAGTGGCAGATTTTATTGTAATTCTGGATGCCAGAGATCGGTCAAAAGCCTGTGCCACTGCACCTGCCCATGGACTATTCCTGGAGGAAATCAACTACCCCCCGACATGAATCTGTCTCAAAGCAACGTGGAGAACATAGCATGAATCGCATCATTCCGGAAGCAATCAGATGCCATCCTGGAACTGACACTCCCTTGTATGGTCTTACAGCTGATCTATCCTAACCCGGTTCTCACCAGGTATTATTCATGAATTGAAGAACTCTAAATAGTTACGGAACAGGCCTTATAAAGAAATCATTCGCAGCACAAAACATTGAAAATGAATTATCCTGCAAGGAGAGAGATAATCGATCCCATCATGGTACTTATTTCAGTTCAATAATACAGGTGGAACCGATCACAAACTTCGATTTATTGAGATGTTGGCCTACTTCATAGCAGCAGCTACTGACTGAACCACATAATCGATATTGGAGGTGGTAAGGCCGGCGAGGTTAATCCGGCCACCGCCAACAATGTAAATATTGTTGTTTTTTCTCAAACTTACGACCACATCATCTGACCAGCCACTGAATGAAAACATGCCACGTTGTTTTTCAATAAAAGAGAAATCTCCATCAACACCCTGGGCCACAAGCCCTGCAACCAGTGAGCGACGCATGTCAACAATGCGATCACGCATGGAGGAAAGTTCCTCCAGCCACATTGTTCGCAGATCTGGGGTATCAAGAATCATAGTTGCCACGAAACCACCATGAGCAGGAGGGTTTGAGTAGTTGGTACGAACCACTGTTTTCAAGTGACTCATGGCAACTTCAGCGTCATTTTTTGCAGGAGTTACTACCGTTATGGCACCGGTACGCTCATTGTAAAGACCAAAGTTTTTAGAGAAAGAACTCGCCACAAAGAAATCAACGCCAGCGGCTGCAAACTGTTCCACAGCGATCCTGTCCTCATCAACCCCGTCACCAAACCCCTGATAAGCGAAATCAAGAAAAGGCAGCCAGCCCTTGCCGACCGCAACCTCAGCTATCTGTTGCCACTGTGGACCATCGAGGTCTACCCCGCTTGGATTATGACAACATGCATGGAGTACCACCACATCACCCGCTGGTACTTTTTCAAGATCCTCTATCATTCTGTTAAAATCAAGTCCTTTAGTTGTCGCATCATAATAACCGTACCGGGAAATCTGGAACCCGGCTGCACCAAAAATTCCATTATGATTGGCCCAAGTCGGAGAACTGACCCACACTTTCGCATCACCATTGAATTTATGGATAAGATCAGCACCCACCCTCAGGGCACCAGTTCCACCCGGCGCGTGAATGGTTACCGCACGACGACTGGATAGGACATCGCTTTTTGCACCAAAAATCAGACGCTGCACAGCTGCAGCATAGGCAGGATCACCGGAAATAGGGAGATAGCTTTTTGAGGACTGAGTTTCAAGGAGCAGTTTTTCAGCAGCCTTCACGCAACGCAATACCGGAGTATTTCCAGCATCATCTTTATACACACCAACGCCAAGATTGACCTTCTGCGGATTCTGATCTTTTTTAAATTCTTCGGTGAGACCCAGAATGGAGTCAGGAGGGGCAGGCTGAACACTTTTCCACATGATATTTTCCTTATATATTATTGGACAATAAGTCCCTAGTTTCTAAATTCCTTGATAACGCGTCTTAAGCATTGTGCAAGCTTTTTCTGACAAACTATACAGAGAGAAACAAAAAAAACCGGCTGCGGGGAATCATAACCGGTATTCAGATAAGCCTTCACGGATTCAGGATCCTGTTATTTTTTCTGCACAGACTGTTTGGCAAGAAGAGACTGTAATTTCCAGGGCGAAGACAAACAGGCCCGAGATTGAGAGCAGGTGGACATGATATCACAAAAGGCCAGAAACTCAGCAAGTGTATCATTTATTTTCTGATTTTTTCGCGAGATTACCTGGAGCTTACGTTTCATATCCACCCCATCAAACTGCAGGGTTTTCAACCAGCCATGTTCCACCTCACGGCAGACAGTGAGAGAAGAGAGACAAGCCAGACCAACTCCAGACTCAACTGCCTTCTTAATAGCTTCGGGATGCCCCATTTCCATAATTACATTTATCTGATCAAGATAATCTTTCATTTTTTCACGAAAAATAGCAACGGTTCCCGACCCTTCTTCCCGCATGATCCAGCGAGTATTCGTAAAATCATTCTTCACGTCAAAGAGACTCTTATGGGCCAGGGGATCAGTGGGGCCTGCAACCACCACAAGCTCATCCTCAAACCAAAGCCGTTTCACGGTATCAGGATTGTTCACTTGGCCCTCAACAAAACCGACCTCAACCTTACCATCCAGCACCAGACTTTCAGCATAACGGGTATGATACACCAGCATATTAATATGAACCTGGGGATGCATACGCTTAAAAGCACCTATGAGATAAGGTAGAATATAATCACCAATGGTTGTCGAGGCCACCACGTTTATCTTGCCACTCAGAGTGTCATTTTTCTCCGACATGATATTCTCAACATTGCCAACCTGACAGATTATCTCCTTGGAAAGAGGAAGAAGATAGCGCCCACGCTCATTAAGGAGTAAACTCCGTCCGTGTCGATCAAACAGGGAGCCCCCAAGCTGATTTTCAAGCTCGGCCAGTGCCATACTCACTGCAGACTGGGTCACAAAAAGCTTCTTACTGGCTTTTGTCACCTGCGCTGTCTCGGCAACAGCTATAAATATTTCCAATTGTCTCAAGGTGATAGACATAGTAAAAGCCTTTGATCAAATATTTTTATGATTCATATCGTTTTTTTTAATTAGGGAATTATCACCATATCATTTATATACTTTTTCTCAATACTTTTCATGTGGGGATCTAAAATTTAAATTCGTTTTAACAAGTGAGTGAATGAAGGATCACTCAGCAACAGAAGTGAATGGTCATTCACTTTTAAGTTGACAAGAACTGATGATTTCATTAGTTAACTTGTGTACATATCAGAAAGTCATCCGACTAACTCAACTGTAAGGAGCCTTTAGATGGAGCTTCAATTTTCTGATTTTCTCTACCGTGATAATATTTTATGGATCACGGCTTTCACCCTTGGGGGGCTGGCATTCGCCCTTGGCCCTATTATCATTGTCTATCTCCTGATGCCCCGTGGCACCAGACAGTTCAACAACAAAAACAGTCAATTTATTGAATGTGGAATGGAACCGATTGGTGATTCCTGGGTTCGATACAATTCGGTATTTTTTCTCTACGCTCTCATCTTTCTCGCATTTGATGTGGATGTTCTATTTCTTTTTCCCGTTGCCGTGGCTTACAACAGCCAGGAACTTCTGGACATGGGGATAAAATACCGGGATTTGGTTGAGGTCATCATTTTTGTTGGAATCTTATCACTCGCAATTGTTTACGCATGGATCAAGGGAGTCTTCAAGTGGGAACGCAGAACGTACCTTCGCCGTTAGAACCGATACCCCCGTCAGTTGTTCAATTTGCAGCTGCCGACAAACTCATTAATATAGGTCGGGTAAACTCATTCTGGCCCCTGACTTTTGGTATTGCCTGCTGCGCCATCGAGATGATGGCCACTGGTTGTGCCAGATTTGACATGTCTCGGTTTGGTGCTGAGGTATTTCGTCCCTCTCCTAGGCAATCGGATGTCATGATCGTTGCCGGCACTGTCACAAAGAAGATGATGCCCGGGATCAAAGTCCTTTATGACCAGATGCCGGAACCAAAATGGGTGATAGCTTTGGGCAACTGTGCCATATCTGGTGGTCCTTTTGTCTTCGACGGTCAATATTCCATTGTCCTGGGAGCTGACACCTTCCTTCCTGTTGATATCTATATCCCCGGCTGTCCTCCACGCCCCGAAGCACTGCTTGAAGGAATCCTCCAACTTGAAAACAAGGTCTCCGGCTGGAATCGCTGGAAAGATCCCGAAAAGGCCTGAAGAGGAATACAATAATGATTAAAGACACTGTCCTGCAGTTGATCCGGGAACTGTTCCCTGACCCCGATCCTGTTGTTGAAGAGATTGTTGCCGAACCAGCTGAAGGAGACGAGGCAGAAGACGCGAAGAAAAAACCGGCAAAAAAGAAAGAGAAACCCAGAGAGAATGGTGTCATTGAACGAGATCATGCCCAATACGGATATGACATTGACGTTCAGCTTGCCCCCGGCGAGTTGCTTGCCACAGTGGTGATTCTCGACAAAGCTGGTTTCTTTTTGGAAAGTGTCACTGGAGTCGACTGGATCAAGGAAGATCAGCTTGAGGTTGTTTATGATTTCAGTCGCTACGACTTTGATACCTGTCGGGCTGTTATCCGCACCCGTACTCCACGGGCAGAACCTAAGGTACCTACTATCTCAAAGATCTTTCCTGGTGCTGGCTGGCACGAACGAGAAACACATGATTTTTTTGGCATTAAGTTTGATGGACATCCCCACCTTGTCCCTCTGCTCCTTCCTGAAGATGCAGACTTCCATCCCCTCCTAAAGGATTTCAAACCATGAGCGGACCAATTCATATCCAACCGGGCGAGACCTTTACCCTGAACGTGGGCCCGCAGCATCCTGCAACCCACGGTGTTCTTCGTGTAAAAATGGAAATGGATGGTGAGTATATTGTCAAGGCTGAAACCGTACTTGGCTATATTCATCGTATGCATGAACTGATGGGTGAAAACAGAACCTATCCCCAGGTTCTCCCGAATCTCAGCCGCCTCGACTACCTAGGAGCACTTGGTTATACCCATGGCCATGTTTTAGCCGTTGAACGTGCTGCTGGCATTGAGGTTCCGGAGCGGGCTGAATATATCAGAGCGATCACTGTCGAACTCAACAGGGTCGCCTCGCATCTTTTCTGGTTTGGCGCCTTTGTCATGGATCTTGGCGGCTTTACCCCTCTCATGTACGCCATTGAAGATCGCGAATACATCCTTGACATGCTTGAAGCTGTCACCGGATCACGCCTCACGTACTGCTATTATCGTTTCGGTGGTCTTTATAACGACATTGACGATGAGTTTGTTGATCGTGCCCGGGCCTTTATCCCCCGAATGCGCAAATCCCTGAAAAAATATGATGCCTTGGTCACCGGAAATATCATATTCAGAAAACGTCTTGACGGAATCGGCCCCATCTCTGCAGAAATGTGCCGTAAATACGGCGCAACCGGCCCTGTTGCCCGTGGGGCTGGAATCGACTTTGATGTTCGCAAAAATGAGCCATATTCAGTCTATCCGGAATTTGACTTTGATGTTCCTGTCTATGATGAATGTGACTCCCTTGCTCGCTACAATGTACGTATGGATGAGATGGAGCAGTCACTGCGTATCATCGAACAAGGACTGGACAAACTCCCAGATGGGCCCATCATGCCAAAGAAGAAACCTAAGCTGATTAAACCTCCTGCCGGTGACTACTACCAGGCCGTGGAAACAGCACGAGGCAGTTTCGGTATCAGGATAGTGAGTGATGGTACCAAAAACGCCTACCGCTTCAAACTTCGCTCCCCTACATATTCCAATATGTCCCTCTTTGACGAGGCCTGCGAAGGCATGATGATCATGGACGCACTGGCCCTTATGGGCAGCTTGGACCTTGTTATCCCTGAAATAGACAGGTAGAGGTTGCGGGCATAACTACTTATAGAAAAGATGTTCTTTTTTCAACATAGAGTATCACCTCCTATGATTGTTTACACAGGTAAGGGAGAAGCCGTATGAGTCTAACAATACTAAATGTAGTTATCGCAGTGGTCATAGCCATTGCTTTTGCCGCACTGAATGCTGCCTACCTTGTATGGGCAGAGCGTCGGGGAGCCGGCCGAATTCAGCGTCGTCCCGGCCCTAATGTAAATGGTCCGCTTGGTCTTCTACAGCCTCCAGCCGATGGTCTGAAACTTATGACCAAACAACTGGTAATTCCGGGAGGAGCTGACAAGGCTCTGTTTGTGGTCGCGCCTGTACTTGCCATGGTACCTGCTATCATGAGTTTTGTGACCATTCCCTTCAGTGAAAATGTCGTTGCCCGCTCCATGAACATCGGGGTATTGATGATCTTCGCCTTTGCCTCCCTTGGCGGCATGGCAATCCTTTTTGCTGGTTGGGGTTCACGAAACAAATACGGAGTCATGGCTGCAGTTCGTGCCGTGTCACAAAACATCTCTTATGAGATTCCCATGCTGATCACAGTCATCACCATCGTAATGATGACAGGTACTATGAATCTCAAAGAACTGGTTGCCGGTCAGTCAGGTGGAATATGGAACTGGAACCTGCTCCCTTCACTGAGCAGCCCGCTGATGCCTGTTGCGTTTCTTATCTTTTTCGTCTGTACCCTGGCTGAAACAAACCGCGCCCCATTTGACCTTGGAGAAGCTGAAAGTGAACTGGTCGCAGGTTTTCATACTGAATATGGCAGCATGGGGTTTGGGCTCTTCTTCATGGGTGAGTACGCCAACATCGTGATAGGTGCCAGCCTCATCACTATCCTCTTCCTTGGTGGCTGGGGCTGCCCCCTCGGACTTTTCCCTAGCGTCTGGTGGTTTCTTCTTAAAATTTATCTCCTTATATTCTCTTTTATCTGGATTCGCTGGACCTTTCCACGGACCACAATATATGGACTGCTCAATCTCAGCTGGAAGATATTGATCCCAATCTCACTGTTTAACCTGCTGCTCACAGCCGGATTACTGAAGGTATTTTAATATGGGTGCCTATTTTAGCGAAATATTCCGTGGACTGCAGTCCCTGGCCACTGGCCTCGGTATAACGTTCAAGGAATTCTTCAAACCAGTGGTTACTGTTCCCTACCCGTTCGAGACCATCAAAATGAGCGAGAGGTATCGTGGTCATATTGAACTGATCGAAAGCGAGGAAGGGACACCCAAATGTGTCGCCTGTGGAATGTGTCAGCGTGCCTGCCCATCCGGATGCATCAGCCTTGCTTCAAAATCAGTTGAATATGAGGTTGAAGTGAAGGGTGAAGTGAAAACAAAAAAAAGGAAGGTTCTCACCAAATACAACCTCAACTTCACCACCTGCTCACTCTGTGGTCAGTGTGTTGAGAGCTGTAACTTTAATGCCATCACCTTCTCTAAAGAATATAATCTTGCTTCTGGCCGTAAGGAAGATTTCCACTTCGACCTTCTCAACAGACTGGAGGAAAGAAACTCATGAACCCTTCTGATACCACAACCATTATCGGTTTCTTTACTGGTGATGGCTTTGCGGGCTATGCCGACGCCATCGCCGGTATCGTTTTCCTTGTCATGCTTGCGACAACACTTGTCGGTGGGATTATAGCATGTACTGCTGAACGTCTGGTCCGGGCAGTGGCAGGTCTTGCGCTCTCTTTTATTGGAGTAGCAGCCATTTACTACTACCTTAACTCTCCTTTTGTTGCCATGATGCAGATGCTCATCTATGTAGGAGCTGTCTGTGTAACAATCGCCTTTGCTATCATGCTGGCTGCACCTGAAGACACCAAAAAAAATGGCCCTTCTGGTCCGTTAAGCGGTCCTCTAGGCTTGATTACTGCCGGTCTGGTTACAATGGGCATGACGGGACTTGCCGTAAACACCACTTTTTCAGTCCTGCCAAAAGAAAATATGGGAGAAGTTAAACTCATTGGTATTGAACTGCTCACCAGCTACTCCATGGTCTTTGAACTGGTCTCCATTGTCCTGCTCATTGCCATCATCGGGTCGCTTGTTATTGCACGTCACGGAAGGAGCAAATAAATGTCCATACTTAATCTTCACAACAGTCTGAACACCTACCTCATCCTTGCAGCAATCCTGTTTGGCATGGGAGTGTATGGTCTGGTTACCCGCCGAACTCTGGTTGGAATGCTTATTTCCTCGGAACTTATCCTGGTGGCAGCATCCATCAACTTTATGGCCTTTAACAGGTTCACCGCTCCAGACCCAACCGTTGGACAGATCTTTACTCTGTTTATTATGGCCATCGCCGCCGCAGAAGCTGCCATTGGCCTCAGTATCACCATTGCAGTATACAGAAATTACAAATCAGTCGACACCGAAGATCTAGTCGACCTTAACGGTTAGGAAAGAGGAACATCTGTCATGGAAATACAAACGGTCAGTTCCGTAAAACTTCTCATAGCACTTCTCGTCCCGCTCTTTGGCACCCTTGGCGTGATGTTTGTCGGGAAAAACGAGAATATACGTGAGGGCGTCTCATCAGCAGCTTCTGTTATCCTGCTGATGATCGTAGCCTCAATGATCCCGGCAGTCCTGGATGGCAAGACTCTGGTGTACCACATGTTCACAGTGTTACCCGGAATCACGGTCACCCTCCGGGCAGATGGCATGTCAATGATCTTTGCCCTCGTTGCCTCTTCACTCTGGACCATCGCTGTCTACTACTCCATGGGGTATATGCGGGCTCACCAGGAACACGCCCAGACACGCTTTAATGCCTGTTTTGCCCTCGCTATTTTCGGAGCTATCGGTGTTGCATTCTCTGATAATCTCTTCACCATGTATCTTTTCTACGAGATTGTTTCAGTCTGTACATACCCACTGGTTGCCCATGCACAAGATAAGGATGGCTATGCAGGTGCCCAGAAGTACATTGTCTACCTGACCACAACGGCCAAACTCTTCCTGTTGCCAGCACTTATTCTCATCTATGTCATCACAGGGACTCTGGATTTCCCTCACAACATTTCAGAGGGACTCTTTACCGGTGACACTCAGAGCTGGATTGTTATCATGCTCTACATCTTCTGTCTGTTCGGGTTTGCCAAAAATGGTGTCATGCCATTCCATCACTGGCTGCCGGGTGCCATGGTTGCCCCCACCCCTGTTTCTGCACTGCTCCATGCAGTGGCTGTTGTTAAGGTCGGTGTTTTCTGTACTACTCGTACCATGCTCTATGTATTTGGCGTGGACACCATGCACGCCTTGAACCTTGGAATTCCGACAGCCTATTTTGTTGGCTTTACGGTACTTGCAGCATCTGTACTCGCCCTTTCAAAAAATAACTTAAAGGAACGCCTAGCCTATTCAACCATCTCCCAGCTTTCTTACATCATCTTAGGTGTAGCCCTGCTCACGCCCTCAGGGATCGACGGTGGCCTCATTCACATTGTGAATCATGCCTTTTCCAAAATCACTCTCTTTTTCTGTGCTGGCGCAATCATGATTGCGCACCACAAAAAGGATCTTTCCGAAATGGGAGGACTTGGTAAAAGCATGCCGATTACATTCGCTTGCTTCTTCATTGCCTCCCTCTCCATGATTGGAGCACCACCAGTTGCAGGTTTTGTCACTAAATGGAACCTGTTAGTTGGCTCCATCGAGGCGCATCAGATGGGAATTCTCCTTATACTGATCGCATCCACCATGCTCAACGTCGGCTATTTTGCCCCGGTTACCTTTAAGGCTTTCTTCGGAAAGCGCCCTGAAGGTGAGACATATCAAGGTATCCAGGAAGCACCCCTGTCCATGCTCATTCCCATTGTAATAGCATGTGCAATCTCAGTGCTCCTCGGTGTTTTTCCAAACTTTATGATGCAGTTTGTCAAGGCGGTGACGGGATGATTATTAATCTGATTGACTATCTTCGAGACCGGTTACAGACCGTGATCTACTGTTGCTATGGGGTCATGGCCTTCATAGTTGTCTGGAGTATGTCTGTGGATACCAGCCACGCACATACCTGGGCTGAAAAAATGATACCAGGCTTCTGGTCACTCTTTGGACTTGGCAGCTGTGCCGTTGTTGTCATGGTCGCCAGATGGTATGGCAAAAGCGGGATCCAGGCCCGGGAGGACTATTATGACAACTAGTTTTATTCATCCGGCACTTATCATGATAGTGGGAGCTTGTTTGCTGCCACTGGTGAGAGGACCGTTCCGAAAGCCGTATATGTTTCTCATTCCGCTGCTGACTTTTATCGATGTCGTCTATTTAAGTCAACATCCAGGAACTTACGGTGTCTTTCAGTTCATGAACTGGGAACTCACCTTTGGACGCGTAGATCGCCTCTCCATGATTTTTGGATTTATCATGGCTCTTATGGCTATCATTGGTACCATTTACGGGATGCATGTTGAAGACGAATGGCAGCATATTGCCGCCTGGTTCTACGTTGCTGGCTCACTTGGTGCCATCTTTGCAGCTGATTACATCACCCTCTTCCTCTTCTGGGAGATGATGGCGTTTGCATCAACATTTCTCATCTGGGCCAGAAAGGATGAGGAGGCCCTTGCTGCAGGTTACCGGTATATTCTGGTGCACACTTTTGGCGGAGTCGTCCTGCTCCTTGGATTTGTGCTTCGTTATCAAGCCACAGGAGATTTGACTTTTGATCAGTTAAACGTCTCCTCCCCTGAACTTTATACCTGGCTGATCATGATTGGCCTGATGCTGAATGCCGCTGTTCCTCCCCTTCATTCCTGGTTGCCGGACGCCTACTCCAAGGCAACGGCGATAGGCGCAGTATTCATGTGCGCTTTCACGACCAAGACAGCGGTCTACACTCTTATCCGCAGCTGTTCCGGATTTGAGGTACTTATCTATCTTGGTGTCATCATGGCCATTTACGGTATCATATATGCTGTGATGGAAAATGATGTACGTAAACTTCTCGGTTGGGAGATTGTCTCTCAGGTCGGATACATGGTGGCCGGTGTCGGAATTGGTACCAGCCTGGCTATAAATGGTGCAGCTGCACACGCATTTGCCCATATTCTTTATAAAGGTCTGCTCTTCATGGCAGCCGGTGCAATTCTCACCAGCACCGGGCGTCAAAAACTTACCCAGCTTGGCGGCCTTTACAAAAAGATGCCTGCAACCATGGTCTTCATGCTCATAGGTGGACTTGCGGTTTCCGGACTACCCCTTATGTCCGGATTTATTTCAAAATCAATGATTATTACAGCAGCATTTGAGTCCCACCTTCTCTGGGTCGGATTTGCCCTTATTCTGGTATCTGCAGGAACCTTCCTGGCGGCTGGATTACGACTTCCTTATCTTATCTTCTTTGGCAAGAATAATTGTTCAGAAGAGACTTGGGAAAAAGCCCATGATCCCAGCTGGAATATGCAACTCGGTATGGCAATCGGTGGCTTCCTCTGCATCTTCCTTGGTTGCTATACGCCATTTCTTTACAACATGTTGCCCAACACTGATGTGACATTTCATCCCTACAACGCATATCACCTCAGCGAGACGCTGCAGGTCATGGCATTCACCGGATTTGGGTTCTTCATGTTACGTAAATATGTTATGCCCCAAAATACCATCAGCCTTGACATAGACTGGTTCTACCGCATGGGAGGACGAGCTTTTCTGTGGACCGTCAAAAACCCACTGCAGTGGTTTGACACCGCTCTCGGCAAATTTTACAAAGTTGTTGGTATCAGTTGTCTGATGACTACATCTGCATTCTGGTCATGGTTTGACTGGAATGGGATTGACGGAATCGTCGACGGTACCGCCCGTTGTGTTCGTGCAATCGGCCGCAGGGTCACCATCGTTCTTCAGCGAGGTGCTATCCAGCAGACCATTTACTATACGGTGTCCTTTGCTGCTGTTCTTCTGGTGGCCTACGTTTGGTTATAAGCTTCAAATCACTCTTAAATAGTTACAATAAATAAACTGATATCGAGGAACACTGGAAATGGATCAACTACTAATCAATCCAGATTATCCACACATCCTGAGCACGCTTATTTTCCTGCCCCTTGCAGGAGCAATACTGCTGCTCTTTGTAAGGAATGAATACTTTGCGCGATACTGGGCACTTGGTATAACCACCCTCACTGCAATACTTTCCATTCCTCTGATCAATGCTTTTGATCGCAGTACCAGCAGTTATCAGTTTGTTGAACAGGTCACTTGGGTCAAATCTCTGAATATTCAATATGTTGTAGGTATTGATGGTATATCTATTCTGCTGGTCATGCTCACCACCCTGATCATGCCACTCTGTGTTCTCGCTTCATGGTCTTATATCAAAACCCGAGTTCAGGCATTCATGGTATGCCTGCTTATCATGGAATGTGCCATGCTCGGTGTGTTTATGGCCTTGGATTTCATACTCTTTTATATCCTCTGGGAAGCGATGCTTATTCCCATGTACATGCTCATTGCTATCTGGGGTGGACCGAGAAAGATCTACGCTTCTATTAAGTTCTTTCTCTATACTCTTGCCGGATCTGTTATGCTTCTAGTTGCCATCATCTGGCTCTATATCCATAATGGTTATAGCTTCTTTATTCCTGATATGATGTGGCAGAATTACTCCAGTACCGCACAGATATTTCTGTTCCTGGCCTTCTTCCTGGCGTTTGCCATCAAGGTCCCCATGTTCCCTTTTCACACATGGCTCCCTGCTGCCCACGTTGAAGCCCCGACCGCAGGTTCTGTAATACTTGCATCGGTACTCCTTAAAATGGGTACCTATGGATTTCTTCGCTTTGCCATTCCAATAACACCTGAAGCCACCATGACACTCGCTCCGGCAATCCTGTGGCTCTCCATCGCCGGTATTATCTACGGCGGGTTCACCGCCCTTGCCCAAAGTGACATGAAGAAACTGATTGCATATTCTTCCGTAGGTCATATGGGTTTTGTGACACTTGGTATCTTTGTCCTAAACACTGCTGGGGTTGAAGGTGCCATTCTTCAAATGATTAACCATGGTATTACCACCGGTGCCCTCTTCCTCTGTATCGGAATGATTTATGAGCGCACCCATTCCCGTGAACTGCGTGATGCTACAGGAGTTGGTAAGCACATGCCGATATTTGTGACTTTTCTCACCTTCTTCTCGTTGTCTTCTTTTGGTTTTCCGGCAACCAACAGTTTTGTAGGTGAATTCCTCATTCTTGCAGGAACATTTGAGCATAATATCTGGCTTGCACTTGCAGCAATTCCCGGTGCTGTCCTGGCTGCTGCCTATATGCTTCGCATGCTGCAGAAAATCGTCTGGGGTGGCACTGACAACCCTGATCAGTCATGGATCAGTGATCTTAACCTTCGTGAAATCGTAACTCTTGCCCCTTTCCTCTTCTTTGTGTTCTGGATAGGACTCGGGGCAGAGCCATTTATCAACATAATCCATGTAAGCGTTGAGAATCTTTTAAATAACTACCACGGATTCCATAATCAGGTAGCAGTTGTAACAGAACTTATCATACAGTAATAGCGTTCAACTTTAATAACGATCTGCAGAAGGTAAACAAATGCAATTTCTCCCTGAGTTAACACTGTTGGGTGCAGGCCTTGTCATCTTTATAGCAAGTCTTCGATCCACCGGGGCAGCCACCACACGAAACCTGGCCATTGGGCTTGGATCTGCCATATTCGGTGCCACACTTCTAAGTGCCAACCAAACTGGAAAGCTCTTTTTTGATGCCTACCAGGTCGATCTTTTCTCGCAGGTATTCAAAATGCTCATCGCCGGTGCCATGCTTTTGGTCCTTCTCTTTGGTCAAAAGTTGAAAGGAATCCCGGAAAAGATTTTTCCGGAGTACTATCTCTTTCTCTTTATGAGTGTTCTTGGCCTTATGATGCTTGTTTCAAGTGTTGAGCTGCTTTCAATTTTCGTCGCCCTTGAGCTCTCCTCATTTGCCGTCTATATCATGGTCCCCATGCGAGACGATTCCGGAAAGTTCAGATTTCAGATGGAAGCTGGTATTAAATATCTCCTCTTTGGAGTAACCGCAACAGGGTTCATGCTCTTTGGAATGAGTTATATGTATGGACTCACCGGTTCCACCGAACTCTCAGTTGTAATCACTAAACTCTCAACCATGTGGGACACTCCAGCCGCTGTAATTGCCATGATGATGGTACTTTCTGGATTTTTTTACAAACTTGCCATATTTCCCTTCCACTTTTGGGTACCGGATGTGTATGAGGGAGCATCCAATGAGACCACTGCCTTCATAGCTTCTGTTCCAAAACTTGCTGCTGTGGCACTCCTCATTCGTCTGGTGAGTCTCATCAGTGGTGATGGACAGATGATCGTAAACATCCTTATGGTCTGTGCAATTGCCTCCATGTTTTACGGTAACTTGTCAGCCTTGGTACAAAAAGATATTAAGCGGATGCTTGGTTTCTCCGGAATTGCCCATGCTGGATTCGTTCTACTCGGCATCCTCACCTTTCAGATCACCGGATATGCCAATGCTATCTATTACATCGTTGGTTATGTGCTCATGAATCTTGCCTGCTTCCTTGTTATCTGCAGTGTGTCTAAAAAGGGTGAGAATGTGATGATTGAAGACCTTTCCGGTCTCCACAAGCGCTCTCCCATCATGGCATTTACCCTCGCTGTAGGTCTTTTTGCTTTGGCGGGTATTCCACCATTTGTCGGCTTTATGGGCAAATTCATGCTCCTTGCAGGGGCTCTTCGTGAAGGTTATCTGCTGATCGTCATCCTTGCTGCTATCAACACGGCCATTGCAATCTACTATTATCTCTCCGTAATTCGTGTCACTTACTGCAGTAGTCCTGAAGAACGTGGTGTCATCACCCCCTCAATACTTACCAGTGCCACCTCAGTTTTTCTCCTGGCAATTATTGTCTTTATGGGTGTTTCACCACAATGCTTTATTGACTATGCATCAGCTGCTGTTCAGACAATAATGTGACAGCAGTGACTTCTTGAGATCCCAACGAAGAGCCCTGTAATAATATTGCAGGGCTCTTTTACGTTTATGTCCTTTTCCCTTAAGCTTTTTAAGCAAAAGTTGATTTTCTTTCTCTGTTTTTACTAAATCGTGTATAATTTTTATATTAATGGCGTTCAAATCAACAGGTTGAGCTGTAACACTCACAAAGCCGTCATGAATAACGGGGTTCAACTTGTAATCGTTGTCCGCTGTGGCACCAGACACAGACAGTACAGCAACAGCTGAAAAGACATTCTTTCTTGACCCATATTTTGTAATTTTCGGAGGATCAATCCATGAGAAACCAGGAACTGCGCACATCACTTATTAAATCAGGTGTTATTCTGACACTCTGCATATTCTTTATCTATGCATTCGCTGCCAGTGACTCCGGTGGAGTCTGGGGTACCATAGGGTCAATTTTTTCAGGTATTCTGTTTGTGATAGGTCTTGTGCTTGCCGTTGCCGCAAGTGTATTTGTAATGTTTGCAATCTACTTTGGTATTTTATATATGTATAATAAGGAGACTTGTAAAAAAACCTTCGAAGAGCTGAAGCCGCAGATCACAAATAGCCTCACCTCTCTCAATGTATCGTGTCCTTCAAAATGTTTTCATTCAACAAATGAACCAGCCCCAATTTCAGCCGAGCAATTCAGTGCTATTCAAGACAGACAGAACACACTTGACGCCAGCTTAGAGACAGTCCAGAACAATATAGATAATTTTGATACCACACTCAGTACAGTTTCCTCTTCCGTGATTATTGCTTCCGGTGAGATAGCAAAACTAGATGAACGTATTACTACCCTTGCAAATGCTCTTGAAGACAGGATTACTACCGAGAGTGTTAATGACATCAGTGTTGCTCTGGAAAAAGAACTCTCAATACTGAAGACAACTGTAGATCCGCTTGAAGAGCAAATGTCAAAACTTGCCGCAGAAGTCAATTCACTGCAAAAAATTGATAATGCCGATGATCCCGAAGAAAAGTTCAAGGTCGTAATTGACTCTCTGGTAACTCCCTTAAGAACAGAACTCGCCACCATTAAAAAAGATCTTGCCGATCTCTCCACACAGCCTTTGAGTGGTATGCCTGAAAAATCCGAAAGCAGCGATCACCGTATTCTTTCCTATTTTAACAAAAAGAATGATGAAAAAAAATTTGTGACACTTGTGGATGAGGCCGTTAAAAAGGGAATGACCTATGCTGAAGCAGGAGAGTTTTTGAACGACTCCCTTTCCCCTCAAGCATCAGAGGTCATAGCAGATCACCCTTCCCTTACCAAAGACTACATACGCACTATCAGGCAGGCACAGTAGACACATAACACAACACCAGCGGAAGTTCCTATATAGGGATGTGAATATTTCTTCTCACATCCCTATTTTCGTTTCCAGGACTATTCCCAAAAATTGCTTTCCAGACTTTATTTTTACAGATTTTCTGTTCTTAAAATAAGCATGAAAACAGGAACCTAAGTTTCCTTCCCTGTTTTTATCAAAAAAGAGAGCGAATAAACGTTGACAGGAGTGAAGTGATTGGGTAGTTTGCCGCGGTCGCTGAGTGAGGTGGAAGCATGAGATTGCGAGTCCATCTACAAAGAGCTG
>Ga0256840_1000130_pt1 | contig 66764 bp, 76 predicted proteins | sample 355202metaG_FD_185969 | JGI IMG/M metagenome (GOLD analysis project Ga0256840, IMG submission 185969) | Hydrothermal vent microbial communities from Mid Atlantic Ridge, Atlantic Ocean - 355-202 | ecosystem: Environmental > Aquatic > Marine > Hydrothermal vents | place: Atlantic Ocean: Mid...
CAAGCCGGACTTCGTGGTTCTCGATGAGCCAACATCGGCTCTCGATGTTTCGGTGCAGGCGAACATCCTGAACACCCTCAAGGGACTGCAGAAGGAATACGGCTTCTCGTACCTCTTCATAAGCCACGACCTCGGCGTCGTCAAGTATATGAGTCACAGAATGGGCGTCATGTACCTGGGTAAGCTTGTTGAAGTCGGGCCGGCCAAGAGGATATTTGAGAACCCGCTTCATCCCTATACCCAGATGCTCCTCTCTGCGATTCCTGTGCCCGATCCGGAGCTGGCCAGGACAAAGAAGAGGATGGAGGTCAAGGGGGAGCCACCAAGTCCGGTAAACCCGCCGAAAGGCTGCCGCTTCCATCCCCGCTGTCCCCTGGCCAAGGCAGGCCTCTGCGACAGGAGGGAGCCACCACTAATCGAGGTTGAGAAGGACCACTACGTCGCGTGCTGGCTGTATGAGAAATCTTAGTCTTTTCCCTATTTTATTCCGAGCGTATCATGGAGAAGGGCGGAGTAAAACGCCGTCCTGAACCGGGGGTCCTTTTTAAGAAGGTTTGTGTAGACCTGATCCTTTCCGGAGTCCTTCATGACCGTCCCACCCTCCAGCCATAGCCTCATGTAGATCGTACCTTCGGTGACTATCCTGATGTCCCCTAGGTCACTGGAGCCCTTAACCCCGAGTATCCCTTTGAGAAGCGCCAGTCCCAGGGAATTCTCCCTCTCCGTTTCGGCGAGCCTTTCGTCGATGTCGATATGCCTGCTGTGCCCCGTGGGGATGCCTATCATCCTGAGTATGTTCCACCGCCTTATATGAGAGACTCTTCTCTCCAGAACCTCTTCGGTGGCCCGTTCCAGATTTTCAAACGTGTCCTTCAGCAGCTTCTCCAGGTTCTCCGGAAGAAGCACTGGGAGGGGGTTTTGAGCGGAGTTGAGGAATCTCTCTTTATCAGGGTCCTTTACGAGGACCGCTTTCCTCGGTTCAATCGAGACGAACTCGATAAAATACGAGTCCATGGCCAACCTTCGTATGCTCTTCCCTTTTTTTATGACCCTGAAGACTGTGAAAGGAACCTCCATAGGCATCCCAAAGGTATTTAACCGTGGCCCCAATAAGTCTTGCGGTGGAAGATGAGGGTCGATGAACTTCCGGTTGATGAGAGGATAAAGAGAATCATCATTGAGAGAGGCATAGGAGAGCTGTACCCGCCCCAGGCCGAAGCCCTCACCAGTGGAGTGCTGGAGGGACGGAACTTAGTTCTGGCGATCCCAACGGCTAGTGGAAAAACACTGGTCAGCGAGGTGGTCATGGTAAGCAGGCTCCTTCGGGAGGGTGGCAAGGCGGTCTACCTGGTTCCGCTCAAGGCCCTCGCCGAGGAGAAGTACCGCGAGTTCAAGATTTGGGAGGCCTTGGGCCTGCGCGTTGCGGCAACCACCGGTGATTACGACTCCAGTGATGAGTGGCTTGGGAATTATGACATCATCGTTGCCACGGCCGAGAAGTTCGACTCTCTGCTTCGTCATGGAGCCAACTGGGTAAAGGACGTGGGACTGGTCATCGCTGATGAGGTTCACCTCATAGGCTCGTACGACAGGGGGGCAACGCTTGAGATGATCCTGAGCCACATGCTGGATCAGGCGCAGATCCTCGCCCTGAGCGCTACAATTGGAAACGCCGAGGAACTGGCGGAATGGCTCAACGCGGAGCTCGTCGCGAGCGACTGGCGGCCGGTTCAGCTCAGGAAAGGGGTCTTCTCCCACGGACTCCTCACATGGGAGGATGGTAGCACCGAGCGTCATCCCGAGAACTGGGCATCCTTGGCCACGGGTGCAGTCCAGAAAGAAAAACAGGCTCTGGTGTTTGTGAACACCCGCCGCTCTGCCGAGAGGGAGGCCCTGAGCCTGAGCGGAAAGATCTCCCGGCTCCTGACGAAACCGGAGAGAAGGACGTTGAACGACCTCGTGGGCTCCATAGAGGATAATCCAACGACTGAGAAACTCAAGAGGGCCCTTAAGGGGGGCGTTGCATTCCACCACGCGGGTTTGAGCAGGATAGAGAGGACTTTAATCGAAGATGCCTTCCGTGATGGCATCATTAAGGTGATAACGGCCACACCGACGCTCAGTGCTGGAATAAATCTCCCAGCGTTCCGTGTTATTATAAGAGACACCAAGCGTTACGCCGGCTTCGGCTGGACTGACATTCCCGTTTTGGAGCTTCAGCAGATGATGGGACGTGCCGGGAGACCCAAGTACGATAAGGTGGGCGAGGCCATAATCGTTGCGAGGACTGAGGATCCGAAGAAGCTGATGGAGAGGTACGTCTTTGGAAAGCCGGAGAAGCTCTTTTCAATGCTGGCCAATGAGCAGGCATTTAGGAGTCAGATCCTGGCGTTGATAACCAACTTCGGTGTTTCCAGTTTTCAGGAGCTCCTGCACTTCCTGGAGAAGACGTTCTACTTCCACCAGAGGAGTGATACATCATCGCTGGAGTGGAAGGCGAAGGAGATAGTCTATTTCCTCATCGAAAACGACTTTATCGACATGGGGACCGACGACCGCTTCATGCCCCTGCCCCTTGGAAGGAGAACCTCCCAGCTCTACATAGACCCACTGACGGCCAAGAAGTTCCACGACGCTTTTCCAAAGCTCGAGGATAATCCGAACCCCTTCGGAATCTTCCAGCTCATGGCATCGACGCCGGACATGGCCACGTTGAACGCCCGGAGACGGGAGATGGAGGACTACCTCGACCTGGCATATGAGATGGAGGATAAGCTTTACACGAACATCCCCTACTACGAAGACTCGCGCTTCCAGGGATTTTTGGGCCAGATAAAAACGGCAAAGGTGCTCCTCGACTGGATAAACGAGGTTCCGGAGACGAGGATATACGAGACCTACAACATAGACCCCGGCGACCTACACAGGATCCTCGAACTGGCCGACTGGCTCATGTATTCGCTCATAGAGCTCTACAGGCTCTTCGAGCCAAAGGCAGAGGTTCTGACCTACCTCCGTGACCTGCACCTCCGCCTGCGCCACGGCGTTCGCGAGGAGCTCCTCGAACTGGTCAGATTGCCTAACATCGGGAGAAGGAGGGCGAGGGCCCTCTACAACGCCGGATTCCGCACGCAGGATGACGTAATGCGCGCCAAGGTGAGAGATCTTCTGAAGGTGGAGGGCATAGGCATGAAGGTCGTTGAGGGCCTCTTCAACCACTTCGGCGTCGAGATGCCGGGGGTGAAAGGGAGGCGAAAGAACGGGAATAAAAGAACCAGGAAAGGCACCCTCGACGATTTTTTGAAGTGAGTTAAGCTTTTAAACCCCCTCTTTTTACTCTGGCGTGGGCACTATGATAGTCATCGTAACCGGGATGCCAGGATCCGGAAAGAGCAAGATCGTGAAGGAGTTTGAGAGTAGGGGATTTCCGAGCGTTTCTATGGGAGATATTGTGAGGGAGGAGACCGTAAAGCGGGGTCTCGAGCTCACCAAAGAGAACGTCGCCAAAGTCAGCATAAGGCTTCGGCAGGAGCTCGGCCAGAACGCGGTTGCGAAACTCGCGGTTGAGAAGGTTCGGGAGTTGCTGAGGGAAACAGACGTGGTGGTAATCGACGGCGTCCGCTCTCTGGACGAAGTGGGGACGTTTAGGAGCGCTTTTCCGGGGGAGAGGATAGTGACCATCGCCGTACACACCCCTCCGAGACAGCGTTTTGAACGGCTCAGGGCCAGGGGCAGGCACGATGACCCAAGGAGCTGGGAGGACTTTGAGGAGAGGGACTGGAAGGAGCTGAAGTTTGGCATAGGCAACGTCATGGCTATGGCCGACTACATGCTGGTGAACGACGGCCCCCACGAGGATTACATCAGGCGCGTCAAGGAGCTCGTGAGGACCATCCTATCCGAGCATTGAATCTAGGAAGAGCATGACGTAGAAACCCGCGAAGAAGCCCAGGGTGACGAGCGTCTCGTTCTTCTCCATCCTGTATATCTCTGGGATCATCTCCTTAACCGTGACGTAGAGCATCGCGCCCCCAGCCATTCCAAGTCCGTAGGGGAGAAGCCAGCTGAAGAGGGTGAAGAAGTAAGCCCCGACAAGGACCATCGCCATCTCCGCCAGACCGCTCAGGACGCCCATGAGTATCGGCTGGAGCCTCTTCCCCTGCAGCGTTGCGAGGGGGAGGGAGACAACGGTTCCCTCGGGGAAGTCCTGTATGCCTATGGCTATGGTTGTCACGAGGCCGACCTCTAGGCTGTAGACTAGTGATGTTCCGACGGCCAGGCCTTCGGGCAGGTTGTGGATTATCACAGCTATCACCAGCAGCCACACCTTTCTCAGACGCTCTTTCATGGATCTAGGCCCCTCGTACCCCCTGGCCAGGTGTTCGTGGGGGAGGAGGCGGTCTATTGCGTAGATAATCAGAACACCCAGTGTTATGCCTATTCCTGCTGGAATAAACGAACCTGTACTCCCTATCGCGGGGAGGATCAGTGACGTGAACGCCGCGACTATCATAACCCCTGCGGCAAAGCTGAGGGAGAAGTCTACCCCTTCCTCCGGCAAACGTTTGGCGAATATCGCCACCATTGCCCCTAGAGATGTCATTATGGCCACGAATAAGCCCGCATAGAAGGCCACCCACATGATTTCACCGTTTGAAACCCTCAGTATCCAGCCGGCGAGGTTCGTGATGAAGTTCTCTAACACTGTTAGGACACCCTAACTATTTTGGTGGTTGGGTTTATAAGGCTTCTTCCGAGCATTACCCCGGTGGTGAGAATGGAGCTGTTTGAGGAAGTTGAAGTTGAGACCCATGTTTGCCCTACGGAGGACTTGGAAAAGGTGAAGACTGCGATGCTCAACCTCATTCCCGGGCTTGAGTTTGAGGTGTTCGAAAAGGAGGAGTACACCATCCTCACCGGGAAGACGACGAGTAGAAAAGCCCTCCAGAGGCTTTACGAACTCTTCCGCGGTCAGGCGATACTTGACACGGCGCGCTCATTCTTGGAGGATGGTTACTTCGGTGAGGAAATAATTCTGAGGGTTAACAAGCAGGCCGCCTACGCCGGATCCGTTAACTTCAACGAGGAAAGTCCCCTTGGCCCGATAACAATAATCATAAGAACCAAGGATCCACAGGGACTCATGAAGTGGCTCGCACCGAGGACGAGGGATGGAATTCCGGTGGAATAAAAAGAGAAATGCTCAGTCTCTCCTTCTCCTCTTTTTACCCCAGGATATCTTTGCCGTCAGCACTTTTTCGCTGGAAAATATCCTTGCCGCGAAGTAGAGGGTTACTAGGGACAGGGCGCTTAGGTATGCGATGCTGAGTGTCATGGGACCATAGCTCCCGGAGAGGGCGTACCTGTAGGCCAGTATTGGGTGGGTAAACGGATCCGCTAGGAGACCGTAGTGCGCCAGGGCTGGTAGCTCATTGATGTCTGTGAACATCAGGATAAATGCCGGGAACGCGAGCGGCAGTATGACCGAGCTCACGACCGTATTTGCGCTCTGGACATCCTCCGCAAACACCGCCAGTATCATCGCGAGGCTCAGTGCAAAGACTATCGTCAGGAACACCACGAGTGCAAAGAGCAGCATTCCCATCGGGGTGACACCCAGGCCAAGCTCCTTCAGGGTCACTCCCGTCTCCGTTGTGAATGAGCCGAGGTAGCTTTTAAGACCTATCATGTAAGCCAGAGCGGCTATCAGGCCCATGATCGCGGTTCCGCTGATTTTTGAGGCCACTATGGTCGTCCTCTTAACTGGAAGGGTCAGGAGGGTTTCAAGGGTCTTGTTCTCCTTCTCGCTTGCTATGGCTCCTGCCGCCATCTGGGCGGTTATCGTCACCATCAGAAAGACTATGAGGGGAAGGCTGATCGCCTGCGATGTGAGGACGCCCGAGACGAGCGACGGTGGGGCGTTCACTATATGGTGATTTATGAAGGATCTGCTCTCCGCCCTAACCGGGTGAAGGAGGGCCTCTGGTTGACCGACGTTCAGGTTTTTGAGCTTCAGCTTTGCTATCTCCTCCGATAGGACGTTTATGACTGCATTTATCCTGGATTCACTGACGCTTTCCCTGACCCCCGTTCCTACGGAGTGGAAGATTCCGTAGACTTCCACAGTAGCGATCCTGTTGTCCTCGATGCTGACGCTGAAGTTGCGTGGTATGACGACGAGGACGTTCTGTTTTTCCTGGTAGGCTCGGTTCAGCGCCCCCTGAAGTGAGCTCGCGTTTATCTGTGTGACCGTCACGTTTGGGGCTGCGGTTAGGGCGTTAACCAGCACCCTCCCGTACGGGCCGTCGTCGAGGCTGACTATGACGACGTGGGTCTCCCCCTGGGCCGTTTCCATTCCGACCTGCATCACCTTTCCCATGGCGGGATATATTATCAGTGGTACTATTATAAGGCCGAAGAGCAGTTTCTTGTCCCTTATGAGGCTCAGTATCTCCTTCCTCGCAAGCACCCAGAAATCGCTCATGATCCCTCACCATCCACCGGTTCAACCGCCCTCATAAAGACCTCCTCGAGGTTCTCGGCACCATAGCGCTCCTTCAGCTCCTCCGGGGTCCCTATCTCGATGATCTTTCCCCTGTTTATCAGGGCAACGCGGTCACAGAGGAACTCGACCTCAAGCATGTTGTGGCTGGAGACCAGAAAGGTCGTTCCCTCCTCCCTGGCGAAGCGTTTTATTGTCTTCCTGATCGTGTAAGCGTTGACTATATCCAGCCCGCTCGCCGGTTCGTCGAGTATCGCCAGCCCTGGCATCACCATCAGCGCCCTTGCCAGGAGCAGTTTTCGGGTCATACCCTTAGAGTAGGTGGCCACTTTGTCGTTCAGTCTGTTTCCCAGGTTGGAAATTTTCTTTCCGAGCTCCACCATTCCTGTCGCCTTTTCATCATCTTTGGCGTACAGCCTCGCCATGAGTCGGAGATACTCGATCCCCGTGAGGTTCTTGTAGGCACCGGCCTCCTCCGGAAGGTAGCTTATTAGGGCCCGCACCTTCTCGGCTTCCCTGACCACATCGTGCCCGAACACCTCGGCCCTTCCCCCGGTCGGCTTCAGCAGAGTTGCCAGTATCTTCAGGGTGGTGCTCTTGCCCGCCCCGTTCGGCCCGATGAGGCCGAATATCTCACCCTCGTTGATGGAGAAGCTTATCCCCTTGAGGGCCTTCACCTTTCCGTAGTCCTTCTCCAGGTTCAGAACTTCAACCATGGGCATGTTTGGCCCTCCCAACTTTGTAGAGTACGAGACCAAGGATTGATAATGTTGCCCCAAAAACGAAGAGGCTCAGGATCGATGAATAACCACTTATGATGGCAATGCCAAGGCCGCTCGAAAGGCCCAGCCAGCCGTTTAATTCGTGGTCGTTTTTAAAGCCATGGCCGAGCCCCAGGAGCAGCGCCCCAACAGCGACCAGCCCGAGCTCAATGATGAAGATGGGCGTGTTTATCCCCGTATAGACCTCTCCACTCGGCACTTTCATGCAGGCCAGCCGTTCAATGGGCGGCTCTGCTATGCCTAGGCTTATGCCGAGGAGATAAACCATCAGCCCGGCCAATTTCTTACTCATCCCTATCACCCTCGTAAAGGAATACGTCCTCGATTTTAACGCCGAAAAAGCGCGCTATCCTAAAAGCTAATCTCAGCGATGGGTCGTATTTACCCTTCTCAATCGCTATCACCGTCTGCCTCGTTACCCCTAGGGCCTTCGCCAGTTCCTCCTGGGTTAAGCCTTTGGCCTCCCTTAGCTCTCGCAGGCGATTTTTCATAGGCTCACATCCTCCCGGCATAATAGGCTCTGAAGATGAGGTTGCCTAGGAATATGGTAGCGAATATCAGGACGGCGAGGTTGGTGCACCGCTCGTCCCTGAGAACCAGCCACGAGTAGTAGAGCGCCGCCACTGTGACGAGAAGGACGAGCTCCAGGGTTCTCGCCGCTGAGAGTTTGGCTATCTCGAAGGCCCTCTCGTCTGGGGGAAGACCGATATCCCTCACTATCGTCCGGGTCATGAAATGGCCCAGGAGTCCGCCTCCAACAATGGCAACCAACGAGACTAAGATGAGTTCGTTCATTCACATCCTCCTCCTGTAGTAGATCCCAGCCCCGATCATCGAGAGGCTCCAAGTTAACATGAATAAAATGGAGAGCGTTTCAGAGCTCGGGTTCCACAGGTGGAAGAGGCTCACCAACAGAACTATTGAGGCAACGAACGTCATGTTCCTGCCGACCATTGCCCAGGACTTGAGCTCTATCAGCTCAACCCTCTCATCCGTGAGGGGTTCCTCTGGAGTTAATGTGGCCCTTTTTACCCGGAGGATAAGCGCCCAAGACACCACTACAACCAGGACAAGAAGCGCGCCGGGAGTTCTTTTCAGATACCCCGTCATGATGAAAGCCCCTATAGCCGAGGTTGTTCCCAGTAGAATTCCCAGGGACAACAGTTGCAGGATCACCTCTCTTTTCTCGACCATCTCTGAGCCGGTAATCGTCAGAAGTCCCCACCCACCGATGAACGCTATCCCAAAGACGAGGACGCCAACGAGGAGCGGAAACGTCCACTCCGGAGGGTTGGAGCTTACCACCATCGTTCCGCCACTTGCTTCATAAAGCCAGGCAAGATAAAGGACATACACCAGGGCAAAGACAAGTAGAAGACCGAGCACGTTTCGCTTCCAGCGCTCCATTCACATCACCCGCTCATAATGCGCCTTCAGGACTGCCGCGGCCAGGACACCCGCTAACATCGACAACAGGAGCCACTTTGAAAGCAGAACCACAGTTTCATAGTCATGGCCAGCGAGCCAGATCAGTTCGTAGCCAAGAACGACGAAACCGACTCCCATGCCTTGGTAAAAACTCTTCATGGTTATCAGCTCGGTCCTTTCGTCTCTGAGGGGCCCTACTTTCTTCTCGTAGGTCTTCGCAAGGACCCAGGTTCCGAGCCAGACGAGGGTGAAGAAGAACCAGCTTAGGTATGTGCTGGTTCGCGAGTAATAACTCACCAGGAAAATTGTCGTGAACAGAAAGACGAAGTGAATGACCCCGAACCTCACTCACATCACCCGCTTGTAATGATAGTGAGAAATCAGGGGCACGGCCGCACCAAGGGCGAGGGGAATTATAAGCTTCGTAGCCACCTCGACGTTCTCCTTGTTGTACTCCCATAGATATTCAGCGAAGAGGAAAAAGCTCATCACAGCATAGCCGTTCCTCGCGCTCTTCGCACTTATGAGCCTGCTCCTCTCATCCTCAATCCTCTCAACCTTTGAGTCGTAGTACCAAGCCAGCAGATAGCTTAGCAAAAAGCCCGCGACAAAAATTCCCACAGCCAGAAGGGCTTTTCCGGACTTTGTTGAGTAAGCCAGCCCGATTATCATGCCCGTGATGAGAATCCCGAGCAGGCCTTCGTACTTCATTCACATCACCCTCAAGTAGTAGTGTTTCAGCGCGACCTTTAGAACCGAGACGAGAACCATCAGGGCAAGGGAGAGGTAGTAGGCGCTCCTCAGCTCCGGGCAGCTCTGGGAAAGTACCGCCAGACCCACCACGCTGAAAGCGAGGACGAGCACCAAAACCTGAAGCGTCCTTCTTGATGCCATCTCCTCAATGCGGAGCGTTCTCTCATCGTTTATAATCTCACCGCGCCTCTTAACCCACTCGGAATATAAGAAGGTCGTGGCAATTGCCCCAGCCAGAACCCCAAAGGCGAGTGCGGCGTTTCCCATCCAGAGGGCCACGGCCAACAGCGATGCGGTCGTGGCCGGAATCGCATATCCAATTGCCTTCCATCCTTCCACATTCATCACCATGTAAAGTTTCCTTTACGTAAAGCTTCCTTTACATCCTTATAAGCCTTTCCCCTCAAAGTTTTTAAAGCAAAGGCAATAACTCAATCCGCGCGGGGGTAGCCGAGCCTGGCCAAAGGCGCGGGATTTAGGGTCCCGTCCCGCAGGGGTTCGCGGGTTCGAATCCCGTCCCCCGCACCATACAAACTTCGCCTTTGCGACGTTGAAGTGGAGCTTCAACGCACGGGATGATAGTCCCGTTGAGTTTGACCAAGACTCGTGATTCTTCTCTAAATGCACTTCTGTGAGGTTTGCACTTTCAAACGGCTATTTTCTCGGGGAAATTCTCTTTAGGGGGCTATTAAACGTGTTTTCTCTAAAAAGCGCTCCTTCGGAGCGCGTGAAAGTGTAAACCTAATGGCAACGGCTCTTAACTTGGAGAATTTCACACATCCAAGGGGCTATTGGAAGTGCAAACACTCACCAAAAAGCTCCCTATCACAGGAATCACTAACTTTGATGAAACTTTGCTCAGCAAAGTTTCCTTGATGAATCTTTTCCCAAAAGCTTCAGCGCTGGCGGAAGGTTATGTGCTTCTTCTAAAGCATTCATTTTTGAGCGGGTTTTTTCCTAACTTACCCCTTGGTGAGTGTTTCACGCTCTAAATGGCGTCCAAAGGACGCCTTCTTGAGTGAAACACTCTTCAAAAAGCACGTGAAAAAGGAACCAAACTCAAAATGGACACCTCTAGAATAATGAATCTTGTTTTCCGCCAGCGCTTTCGTCGGAAAGGGCTGTTATGGTGGGCCCGCGGGGACTTGAACCCCGGACCTCCACCGTGTGAGGGTGGCGTCATAACCAGTCTAGACCACGGGCCCATCCGAAGATAATGCCAAAAGCAGGGAATATAAAGCTTTCGCTGGGCTTTAGGTTTCTTCCAGTATCTTCCTTGGAGCCCTCCCGAACTCCACCAGGTATTCTGCCTCAACGATGTGGAGCCGCCCCGGGACAACCATGACATGAGGCTGTCTCCCGAAGTCCTCGTTTATCATATCTTTAACGTAGCCCGCCCGCAGTGTTGGATTCAGAGAGCCCGCCCTTGCAAGGACAACTACTAGAGTGTCGGGCGTGAAAATCCTATCACCTTTCATGTTCTCCACCTGGAGGAGTATCTCCATCGCCTCGTTGGCGGTCATGTAGCGGTTTTGGTGGGCTCTTATGTCGAGGAAGAGCATTGTATGAAGGCCCCTCTCGCGGTTCTCCCTGATTACGTCGTAGTGGCTGGTTGGAAACCAATTTTTCTCCGGATACGCCACCGTGGCGCTCTTCCCAAACTTGTATATCTGGAGGCCCGTTACGGCGATCGCCGAGTAGATGCTGGGTGCGTGGATTACGTGGCTTTCGATACCCATCCTCTTTGCCCTTATTCTGAGGTCGGAGTGCGTTGTTGCCACCATGGGATCCCCTGCCGTCAAAAAGGCAACGTCCTTTTTCTTGGCCTCACTTAGGACGGTGCGCTCAAAGTTGAGCTCAACATCCTCTCTGCTGAGCCTCTTTATAGGTTTACCTATCATGGCCTCTATTCTGTCCACCGTCGTTCCGGCCAGCAGGGATGTGTAGAACTCCGCAAACACCAGGTCGCATTTCTTAGCGGTCTCAAGCCCTTTGAGAGTGATGTCCCTCTCATCGTAAAGACCGAGTCCTATGAAGTAAATCGCCATCGTCTCACCGGCGGAAGTTTCCCTTCCACCTTTTAAGATTACCCTCGCAGCGCATGCTAGTTTCATGTTGCCGTGTGAGCCCAGTGCCACCTTAACCCTCGCTGTGGGGTGAGAACCAGCTGTGAACCGGGTTTGCCTAACTTGCCTGGCTTTTTATGTGGAGAGCCGACCCAACGTTCATCAGAAAAGGCTGTTGTGGTGCGGTGGCCGGGATTTGAACCCGGGTCACCGGCTTGGAAGGCCGGTGTCCTAGACCAGGCTAGACTACCACCGCGCAGAAAGTGGTGGGGCGAGGGGGATTTGAACCCCCGACACCCGGATCTTCAGTCCGGCGCTCTCCCAGGCTGAGCTACCGCCCCACGCCCAAAGATAAAAGGCCGGAGCGAATTTATAAATCTTGCGGTGAGCCGAAAGCAGACCCACCTTGGGAAGGAATCCGTGAGGCGGCACTATACCCTTGGTTCAACAGCGTAGACCGTCTCGTCCTCTCTAATACCATCGATGAGTCCCCTGTGCCGCCTCACGCAGCTCTCGCACTCGCCGCAGTGTATGGGCTTTCCATCCCTTGTGAAGCCCTTCGGCATATAGCAGGAGCTGGAGTACTCGTACTTGGCGCCAAGCTCCTTTAAACGTTTAGCTATGCCCCTCTTGTCGAGGTCTATTAGCGGGGCGACGACCTTCACGTCTGCCATTGTTCCGTATTTCAGCATCTCGTTCATCTTTTCGACAAACTCTGAAGTGTTGTCCGGAAAAGTTGCCCCCTCCTCGGCGTTGAAGCCGACTATTATATCGCCCCCGCCGAGCGCATCGAGGAGCGAAGCCGCTAAGCTTATCAGCACGACGTTTCTCGCCGGAATCCAGACGCTTTTTGCTGTTTCTTTGGCCCTCTCAAAATTCTCAAGCTCTTCTCTAGTAACCTTCGGTGTCTCCCCCCCAACGAGCGTCGTTCCCCTCAGCTTTGAGAACTCCTCAAGAAAGTCGAGGCGGACTATCTTCAATGGAACATCCAGCTCCTTCGAGAAGAACTCCGCGACCCTGTTCGTAACGCGCTCCTCGTTGCTTCCGTAGTTGGCGGTGACCATTATGACCTCGTCGTAGTTTCTCTTCGCCCAGTAGAGGCAGGCGGTACTGTCAAGCCCACCCGAGAACAAAACCACCGCGCGCTTCATGGTATCACCCCTAGATTAAAGTTGGGCCGGCGATTAAAAACTTACTCCAGCGCTAGGCCGACTATCTCTTCCACACTCGAAAAGCCCTCGCTTTTGAGGTATCCAGTTATCCCCTCGTTTATCTCCCGGAATACTCCCCATCCCCGGAGTGAGACGGCTGTACCAACCTGAAGGGCCGAGGCTCCGGCGAGGAGAAACTCAACCGCGTCCCACCACGTCGTTATACCCCCAATTCCTATCACCGGGATTTCAAGTGTTCTCGCGAGGTCGTAGACGGCCCTCAAGGCGACGGGCTTCACTCCGGGCCCCGAATAGCCTCCGACCCTGTTGCTCAGTATCGGCCTCCTCGCGTAGACGTCTATGGCTATCGCCTTCAGCGTGTTTATGGCGGAGACCGCATCTGCCCCCGCTTTTTCGGCTGCAAGACCGAGCTTCGTTATGTCGTTCGTGTTCGGAGTCAGCTTCGCTATCACTGGCCTGTCAGTGGCGTCTTTAATTGCCCTGACCACCTCGTAGACGTTCTCCGGTTTCTGGCCTATTTCCATGCCGTAGCCCTTTGCATGGGGACAGCTGAGGTTGAGCTCGAAGGCGTCCGCAACGTCACTTAGCTTCTCGGCCAAAAAGGCAAACTCCTCTGGTGTCCCTCCGAAAATCGAGACGATCAGCGGGAAGTCGAAGGTGAAGCCTTCAACCATCTCAAGGAAGCCCTTCCAGCCGGGGTTCGGCAGTCCCATCGCGTTTATCAATCCATAGGGGAGCTCCACGATCGTTGGGTTGGCATAACCCTTCCTCGGCTCGATTCCGATGGATTTGGTGATCACCCCCCCCGCACCTTCCTTATACGCTCTAATCCACTGCTCCGGAACCTTGTCATCTATCCCCGATGCGAGAAGAAGGGGGTTCTTAAGGTCAACTCCAAGAAGTTTGACTTTTAATGACGGCATCTTCGCACCTCACTAGGGAATGGGGTGATTATATTAAGGTTTTCTCCCTTCCCGGAGTTCCATACGCACGTCTTCGTCCATGAGTATGAAAAGCGCTAGTCCCGAAAGGAGCGTCAGGCTTACGGCGGCCAGTGAGAAGATGGATATTACCCAGATTATCCCGAATATAAGGTCGAGGAGGGCAACGTAGGCACCCCCATCAACGGCAATGCCGTTTCCGAGGTATACTCCGGCTGCGAAGAGTATGTGAAACGTTCCTATGAGAACAAAGCCGGGAAACATATACTGCTCCCCATAGCTCAGAACGGCGAGACCGTAGAAGTAAATTGAGAGAAGGAGAAAAAATGAGACGACGATTAGTCTAGGCCTCATTTCCGAGTTCCTCCACCGGGAGCCTCATTCTGGAAGCGGCTAACAGGAGCCCGATTCCAATCAGAGTAACGGCCAGGAAAATCGCCATCCCCGTCCCTACCCCGCTCACTAGGAGGAACATAACGTTGGGTGCCACTGCGTTGGCGGAGTTTGAGATGAGGCCGAGTGCAAAGCTGGCGTCGGGGTAGACCTCCTTGGAATAGGCCGCCGGTGCGGTCGTCCAGAACGCTGGTCCGGTACCCTGCACTATCCCCGTTACCGCCAAACCGAGCAGAAGTGCGCTGTAATCTCCCGAGGAGAATCCCTTCCATACAAGAAGCAGCCCCAGGAACGTTACCGCGTACGAAATGCTCATGACGCTGACTATCGCCTTGAATAGACCACGGTTGCTACTGTTCTTGACTGATAAGCGGTATCCGAGGTACCCCATGATTATCGACCACACACCAAGGGACACCTCAAGGGAGGTCAGGAGTGTTGAGATCTGGGCGCCGCTGAAGGGTGCGTGTTTAACCGTGAACGAGCCTATGGTGAATATTATCCACAGTGCGGGGAAGAACGTGAAGCCGAAAACCCACGTGAACGGCATCCTCCAGACGCTTACGCTGCTCGTCCGTGATGTGCTCTTGGGGATTTCAAAGTCCTCGACGAGGAACCACCAAACCGCGAGCATCAGGTACATGATGACTGCTGATATAATAAATACCCTTTGAATGGCGCCCCAGTCCGAGCTGTTCGGTGCAAGCCAGCCCGCAAGGTGAACTCCGTAGAGCCCACCCCAGAATATTCCCGATAGTATTATGCCCTTTGCAAACGGTCTCCCCGCGAGGAAGAGCCTGGCGATCTGGTTGCTGAAGACCGCGATGAGGGCCACGATGAACCCCTGGAAGAACCTCAGGGCAACCACCACCCACCAGTTCCCGACGAACGGGATTATAAACTGGGGCACCGCAGCGAAACTGACTATAAGAGCGACGCTCCTTTTGAACGAGCCTTTGAAGAGGTTAGTCCCTCCAAGCAGAAACGCAACAAAGAGACCAACAACGTAAGCGTCCTGCTGGTAGCTGAGTGCTGAACCGCTGATTCCGTAGTGAATTATAACCGCGTCTTTAAACCTCTCCAGCATGTGCATCGTACCGAATCCTGCCGCGAGAAGAATCGTGTTCAGTATGACGGTCATCCACCTGCTGTTTTTCATGTCAGCACCTCCTTTATTACATCATGTCATATCCTGCCTTTTCATATCCTGCCTTTCTACATCCCGAAGGGCAACAATAACCTCAAATCTCCGAGAGGGCGTTCCTCATCCTCTCCATGGCTTCTACAAGCTGGTCCTTCTTGGTCGCGTAGCTTATCCTTATCCACCCTTCCCCCTGCTTTCCGAAGGCGGTACCGGGGATAACGACGACTCCGGCCTTCTCAAGGAGCCAGTTTGCGAAGTCTTCGCTGCTCATATCGAGCTCCGGGTCAATCTTGGCCCACACATAGAAGGCTCCCTTGGGCTTGAATGGAGTTATGTGGGGCATGTTAAGAAGATTTTTAACGACTATCTTCCTCCTCTCCGCGTAGGTTCTGCGCATCTCCTCAAGTCCCGCCCAGCTGCGGCTGTCCCTGAGTGCTGTTATTCCGGCTATCTGGATGAAGGAAGCAACGTTTCCAATGACGTACGCGTGAAGTTTTATCATGTCCTTGATTATCTGATCCGGTGCTATTGTAAAGCCCAGCCTCCAGCCCGTCATGGCGAACGTCTTTGAGAAGCTGTTGGCTAGGATCGTGTTATCCGGGGCGTACTTTACCATCGGGTAGTGCTTGGCCCCCTCATAAAGGAAGTGTTCATAAGGCTCGTCGCTGAGTATGTAGAGGTTGTAATCCTCCGCAATATCAGCGAGGGCCTTTACGTCCTGTTTTTTCATAACGGCTCCGGTGGGGTTGTTGGGGTAGTTCACCACCAGCATCCTGGTGCGCTTGGTTATTGTCTCCACGAGCTCATCAGGGTCAACGCGGAAACCGTTCTCTTCCCTCAGGGGGATGCGAATTATCCCCGCCTCCGCTATCTTGGCGTCTTCCACGTAGCAGACGAAAGCGGGATCCGGGATTATGACGTCGTCCCCTTCCTCAAGAAGTGACTGAAACGCTAGGTACGTCCCCTCGTACGCACCCGCCGTTACGATGATGTTGTCTGGATGAACGTCGATCTTATAAAAATCGCTGTAATACTCCGCGATCGCCTCACGGAACTCCGGAATCCCCGCGTTTGGGGTGTAATGAGTGTATCCTTCGTCCAGGGCCCTTTTGGCGGCGTCCTTTATGACCCCCGGAGTGTCGAAGTCGGGCTCTCCAATCCCTAGGGAAATAACGTTCTTCATCTTCCTTGCCTTTTCAAAGAGCTCCCTAATCTTTGAGCGCTGAAGCAGGTTTATCCTGCCGGCCATAAAGTACTTACGCTTTTTGTATCTCATGAGCATCACCCCTTAAGCACGCAGAGATTAGAGCACTATTTTATAAATCTATCCTGTATGTGACCCAGTTCATCCCCAATTTTGCCTATAAAACTTCAACGAGAGCCGCGTTTTCAAAAAAAGTTTTCGCTTCTTCTCTCCTGCATTCAGCAGGCGGCATCTTCTTCAGGTTGAATTCCCTCATGAATTCCATGCACTCCTCCTCACTTCCAAAGAAAACCAGGTAGTTCTCACCCCTCCTCACACCTACCCTCTCTATAGCATCCTTTATCTGAAGTGTTCCCGCAAGGCGCAGGAGCAACTCACCTCCTGGAGTCTTCGCATGATTCGTTCCCCTCTCAAAGGAGTGCAGGGTCAGAACCGCCGCGAACCTAACCACCTCGTCGCAGGGGGCCCTTACAACCTGTATCTTCCCACCAAGGCGTGGAATTATTCTCCCGACCTCATCCACCAGCACTCTGACTATGCATACGTTGCTCCAAGTGCTTCCCATTACACACCCCTCGGAGAGATGCGTTCCGTGCCGTTAAAACGCTTTCCTTTCTCTATTTTCAGCCTTTTTAAATGATTTTTTGTGTATCAAAAAGTTATTAAAAATTTTTTTAAAATCATAATATGCTGATAATATTAAGCAAGCGCAAAGTATTTAACTAATTAAAGCACTATCTATTTCAGCGGCTTAGTGGATTGGGTGGTGCAGTAATGACCAAGATGCGTATCATCAGTGTACAGCTCCCGCAGGGACTCATAAACGCCATGGATCAGCTTGTTAAGAGGGGTGCTTACCCAAACAGGAGCGAGATAATACGGGAGGCTATTCGTGAGCTCCTAAAGAGAGAGCTCTACCAGCTGGAAACTGAAGAACGGTCAATGCCTGACTACGTGCTGAAATAAGCCCTGGACTAAGCTTGCTCAAATAAGTCCTTGAATCATATCCTCCAATAATCGGTCCGAATGAATGAGGGGGTTGGGAAAATGGTGTTTAAGCTCTTGGAGCAGGCAGGGATTGACCTGAATCTAGACGATGAGAAACCAAAGGCAAAGATAGAGGGGTTCTCGGACGAGAACCTTGCTGATCTGATAAAAATAGCCATTGTGGGCGTTGGTGGTTCCGGGAACAACACGATAACCAGACTCTACGAACTCGGGGTTCAGGGGGCGGAGCTCATAGCTATGAACACGGACGCCCAGCATCTCGCCAGGATCAAAGCCCATAAAAAGCTCCTCCTCGGACGGGAGATCACCCAGGGGAAGGGCTCCGGGGGAGACCCTGAGGTGGGGTATCGGGCTGCCGAGGCAAGCGCTCACGAGATCGCCGAGACCATAGGGGACGTTGACTTGGTATTTATAACGGCCGGTATGGGTAATGGTACTGGTACGGGGGCTGCCCCGGTTATTGCGAAGGTTATAAAGGAGCGTGCCAGGCACAACGGTCGCTTTAGGGAACCGCTCGTCGTCAGTGTTGTAACCTATCCTTTCAGGAACGAGGGTAAGATAAGGATTGAGAAGGCCAAGGCCGGCATAAAGGCCCTCATGTACTACTCCGACACCGTCATCATAATCGAGAACGACAAGCTCCTCAAGCTCGTTCCGAAGCTCCCGATAAACGCGGCCTTCCGCTTCGCCGACGAGATAATAGCCAGGATGGTCAAGGGCATCACCGAGACCATAAAGCTCCCGTCCATGGTCAACATCGACTTCGCCGACGTTTACAGCGTTATGCACAACGGTGGTGCGGCACTCATTGGAATCGGTGAGAGTGATTCCAGTAACAGAGCGGTTGATGCGGTCAAGAACGCCCTTGAGAACAAGATGCTTGAGGTCGAGTACGGCAGCGGCGACAAGGCTCTGGTTCACTTTACAACCGGTCCGGACGTCAGTCTGGGTGAGATAAGCGCCGCTATGGACATAGTCTACGAGAAGCTCGGTGAGAAATCGGAGATAAAATGGGGTGCGAGGATAGACGAGGATATGGGCAAGGTCGTCCGCGCCATGGTCATAATGACGGGCGTTAAGTCTCCCAACATCCTGGGCGGTGAACATGCCCTGCGCGTCGGCGACAGATTTAAGGACAACATAATCACCCCCATAGACGCCAAGCCGTTTAAGAGCACCGATAAAGGATTTGAGAGCTCGTTCGGCGACATCGCTAGGAACAAGAAAGGCGAGATACCTGTCCACGCCAAGCGGGCGCTTGAAGGTTTTCTCGACCTTACCTGATTTTCGTTCTTTTTAACCCTCACAGGTGATTTTATGGCAGTGGTAATTAGCGTAGCGAACCAGAAAGGCGGTGTTGGAAAAACCACCCTGACAATGAACCTCGGTTGTGCACTGGCCTCAAAGGGAAAACGCGTTCTCCTCGTTGACATCGACCCTCAGTTCAACCTTACCTTTGGTCTCATTGGCATGGAGGTTTTGAACTACGAGAACAGCAACGTTGGCACACTGATGACGCGTGAGAGCGAGATCAACGACGCAATAGTGGAGATCAGCAATGACCTTCATCTGCTCCCCAGCCATCTAAACCTCTCTGTTAAGGAGATAGAGATAATAAACGCGTACAACCGGGAACGGCGGCTGGAGAAGGCCCTTACTCCGGTTTTACCGGACTATGACTACGTCCTAATAGACAACCCGCCCAGCATGGGCATATTCTTGGTCAACTCCCTGACGGCATCCGATTACGTTCTCATACCCCTGGAGCTCAGCTACTTCGGCGTCATCGGGATGCAGCTCATGTTCAACCTCATGCGCATGATCCGCGAGGAAACCAACGAGAACCTGAAGCTCCTCGGCCTCGTTCCAAACAAGTTCACAAGGCAGACCAAAGTTCCAAAGACCCGTCTAAAGGAACTCAAGGAAGCGTACCCGGACGCCCCCATCTTAAAAACGATACCGAAGGCCATCGCACTTGAGAAGGCTCAGGGTAAGGGCATGAGCATATTTGAGTTTGAGAACGATGGAAGGGCTGCAAAGGCGTTTATGAAACTGGCAAGAGAGGTGGTAAGAATTGCCGAGGGATAAACTTCCCAAGCTGTTTGATGGTTCCGTTAACGAGCTCACCAAGCCCTCCCGTTTAAAGGCGGGGGACAGGTCCCGTAGCTCCCTTAAGTCCGAGAAGAAACAGAAAACCCTCTACGTTACACTGGACATGAACCGGAAGCTCATTGAACTTTACGGGGAGGAAGGCAGGAGACAGAGTACCATAGTTGAAGACGCCGTTAATCTCTACTACTACCTCAAAAAAGCGCTCGGTGAGAAGAAATTCAACGAACTCCTGAGTGCCGTTGGAAGGGAAGATCCGGAGTTCCTAGCGGAATATATCTCAAAACTCAGGGTTTAAGTTAATTAAGAGCCTTTCAGTCAGTCCGCTGGAATAAACGGTTAAAATCGACGGCATCATTCGCAGTAAGTTTCCACGATCCTTTCTATTATCTTACTCGTCTTTGCACGATCCTTCTTGTACAGGTAGGGTATCCTTATGACCTCCGCTTCTATCCCGTGTTTCCTGAGGTCCTCTTTCAGTCTTTTGCAGTTGAACGCCTGATCGGGACCCACCGCAACCACGTCGGGGTTTATTCTTTTCACCAGCTCGAAGTCTATGCTTCCCGGGGCCCCTATGTAGACCTCATCAACGTATTTTATGGATCTCAGGACCTCTGCCCTATCCTCTGCGGGGTTTATGGGCTCCCTTTTCTTGTTCTTCCTGACGGTTTCGTCGCTGGCCACTATAACCACCAGCTCGTCCCCGAGTTCCCTTGCCTGCTTCAGGAAGTGCAGGTGGCCCACATGGAGCAGGTCGAAGACCCCCCCGACGAGGACCCGCACCTTCCCCCTCTCCGAGCCGATCATGTGACTTCACCGTTGTCCAACGGTTACTTCCCACATCCTGTCCTTTGCGTGGTGTATCACCTTAACGGCTTTTCCCCTGGGTTTCTCCTTCATGGCCCTGCCGTCCATGAGGGCCACCCCTATTGCCAATGGTCTGCCATAGTCCTCTTCAACCACGAATACAAAGTCTCCCTCCTTTATGCTCTCGTCGGCATCGGTTATTCCGGCGGCCATAACATCGGCGCCCTTGAGTATGAATGGAACCGCACCAGCGTCAACCACAACCCTGCGTTTCCAGTTCCTTAGGTTCTCGGTGTTCGACAGCTCATAGAGGGCGATGACCAGAGGAAAGACGAGCCCCCCTCGTTTTATGAACGTGGGCCTACCGTTCACAAGCAGGATGTCGGTGGTTTTGTCGAACTCCGCCAGTTCAACCCTGTCCTTCTTCCCAAGGAGCTCCCTGCCCATGTCCTCGCCGAAGATCTCCCCCATCTCCCGGATTATCTCACGGATCTCCCTTTTACTGAGAGGATGTTTGATCTTAAGTTCCATCACCTGTTCCCCCATTTATTTCCTCATGGAGCCGTCTGGCACTTTCTCCTGGGTTCTCACTCGCGTAAATACTTCTTCCCACGATGATGTAGTCTGCTCCGGCCTCTAAAACCTCACCCGCCCTGCCGCCCTGGGCACCGACGCCAGGGGTGAGGATTTTGATTCCCGGCTTCAGCTTCGAGCGTATGTATGAAACGCGTTCTGGCCTTGTCGCGGGGGCCACTATGCCGAATGGTTCCAGTTCGTTGGCCAGCTCCACCAGTCTGTCCGTGAGAGATTGAATGAACTCCCTTGCCCCCGGATGGCTCATCTCGGTGACCATTATGACCTCGCCCAGATCCATAACGGCCCTTACACTGTCCCTGCCAGTGAACCCATGGGCGATGATGTAGTCCGCTCCTGCCTCGAAAACCTTGCTAGCTATCAGCCGGTTGGTGTTTGGGATGTCCGCGAGTTTGAGATCCGCGATTATCGGAAGCCCGGTTTCCACTTTAAGCCCCCTTATGATTCCCAGTCCAGAACCCAGTATCAGCGGCCAGTTGACCTTTACGGCCCACAGGTAATCCGCAGTCTCCCTTGCCACCCTCAGGGCAGTTCCCTTTTCGTACACGTCAAGCGCCAGGATGAGCCTTTTCATCACCTCACCCCGCAATGGACTTGATCTCCCCGGGTAATACCTCTGCTTTTAGCGCGAGGGCAACGTGGTAGGCACTCTTCATGGCATCTCCGGGGTTCTCCGCCCAGGTCACGACCACAAGGCAGCCTTCATTCAGCTCTGGCATCCTTTTGATGTCCTCATCGAGGGCCGGCATGGTCTCCCTGAGAGGTCTCTTGTCCTCTGGAAACACGACCTCCCCTTCGTCCACCACCAGTATCATAGCACCCTTTGCGAAGTACCGTATGGCTTCATCGCGGAGCTCTATGCTTTTGAACTCCGGGGGGTTTCTAACCACCACGGCGTACGCGGGATAGCTATCGATCCTGTGTACCTCCCGTGCTTCTGAGAAGTTCTCCGTAATCCCACGAACAAGGGATACCCCCTTTTCCGTGAGCGAATGCCCCCTCTGGGCGGAGCGTATAAGTCCCAGGTTGGTTAACCTCCTTAAGAGCGTCCTGACACTGCCCTCCCCTATGTTGAGTAACTCTGATATGGTTTTTCTCCCCGTGGGCTCTCCAAGGAGGAACAGTGTCGCAACAGCATCCTCAAGGGTAAATTCCGGATAGGCTCCCCTCTTCCAGCTCATCGACTTCCCTCCAGAGATGATACCCCCCACAAGATTAAAAGCTTGTTGGGTGGACGTTCTGACGTGGGACTCCGGGTTGAGCTAACAACGCGTCCCTTCCCACCCGGAACGACGCTCACAGAACGCAGACGAATACCTGGAAAACCCCATTCGCAACGATCACGGACCGGAGAGAACGGGAAAGGGGCAAAGGCCCCTCAAAGCCACTTTGGTTCCAGACCGGCCCACATCCTCATCTTCTCGTGGGCGATTATCCTGGGAATGTTCTGCTTCTCCTTCGGTCCCGGATTCTTCATGTAGAATGCGTTGACCTCGTAGACCGGGCCGAAGTCCCTCTTCTCAACCGCCATCCTCCCAAGCCTGACGAGATCGACGAGGAGTCCGGCGAGGGCCGGGCTGTCGTTGATCCTTCCGGAGATAATTATCTCATCGTGGGCACCGTTGAAGCTTACGTACTCCATGTGCATGGCGATGAACTTCTTGTCTCCGAGCGGTTCGAGAAATCCTGTCGGTTTTATATAGTGAGGAGCGTCGTAGCCTAGGAGTTCTTTGACGATGGAGCTCTTGGTGAACTCCTTGCTCTTGTTCCTCTCCTTGTCGGTGAGGGCGAGGAAGTCGTTATTTCCCCCGATGTTGAACTGGGCGATGTCAAGGACGTACCTGTTCCTCTGAGCAAAGTGGCTGAGGACATCGGCGGTTAGTGGGGTGGCACCGGTCGCACCGTCGTCCCCGAATATCGCGAGGTTGCTTTCCCTTGCCAGTTCGGCGTAAACCGGGTCGTTAGCTATGAGGGTTGGGATTGCGTTGACGAACGCCGCACCGCCGGTCTCCTTCGCGTACTGTGCGGCCGCGTAGACATAGACCTGTGTCGCGGTGAGCCTGTCCTTCCTATCCTCGGCGATGGCCTTCTCAAGCTCCTCTCTGCTTTCGAAGGGAATGAAGGCCTCGGTGGTGCAGACGTTGACGAAAACGTCCGGTTTGAGCTCTTTCCACTCGTTAACAAGGTGCTCAACGGCCGCCTCAATGGTCATCCCATCGTCGAGGCCGGTGGCTTTGATTGGAAGGTTCCTGAGGCTTCTCAGGTGAATTCCATTCCTGACGGTGATGCCCTTGAGGCTCTCCGGCGCCTCGGGATCGTACCTCTTGACCACATCGTACAGGTCTTTGCCAACCTTGGAAGCATCAACATCGTAGGAACCGACTATCTCAATCTCCCTGATTTTGATCGGGAGCTCGTCAGCGAGGGGAACGCCGTAGGGTTCCATCTTCCCGGCCTTTATCTTCTCCAGACCGCTTGCGAAGATGCTTGCAACGTATCCCTGTCCAAGTATCACAACCTTCACCATTGTTATCCACCTCCTTTCTTATTCAGGATATTTCATAGTGGTTAAATAGTTTTCGGCTACGAAACTTTTTCGGATACTAAATAGCTCGTGAGGCAGACACGGAGGTTCGTCAGAATGGCGAGCAGGAGAAAGAGTGCCCTAACCGAAGCCCCGGCTGGATACAGAAGGAAGAGCATGGTGGTGAAGATTCTCTCGTCCCTCTTGCCGGGGAGCTTTCTGAGGGCGGGAATCGAGCCGTAGGCGTCCTCACCGTAGGCGGCCTTGAACCTCTCGGTCGAGTAGCTCACCATCACCGAGCCGAGGAGAGCGAGGAGTGCAGTGAGATACCAGAGGGGCTCTCTGAGGGTCGAATAGGCCAGGAGGGCCAGAAACGCGCCGTCAACGTAGCGGTCGAGGAGGGAGTCGATGTAGCCCCCAAACCTGCTTTCCCTGAGCTGGGCCCTCGCCAGCTCCCCGTCAACGCCGTCGAGGATTGAGCTAATCTGATACAGTATTCCCGCCAGCGGAAGGCTGACGAGCGTCAGAAAGGCCGAAATCACTCCGAGGGCAAATGTAATGAGGGTCATCTGGTTCGGGGTGACCTTTTCGGCGAGGAGGTAGCTTATCTCCGTTGAAATCCTCCTGTTGAGGTGCCTACTGATGAAGCCGTCACCCGTTCCCTTCACCGCGGTCTTGGCGAGCATCCTCCTGGCCATCTTAAGGTCAGAGGGCGTGTCAACATCAATCCAGGGGAGGCCGTCGAGGAAGGTAACTGGCAGTTCAGCCCTCTCAACAATCTCGCTTAGGGGGTAGTCACCATCTTGCTCTCTCTCCAGTGCCTCCGTTATCTCAAAGATGCTCTCGTCGAGGATGAAGAGGCCTGTATCGACAGCGTCCCACTCGTCGAGAGATTTGCCTATCTCCTCAACCCTGCCGTTTTTGACCCTCACCTTCGTCGCCTCACCCACGTCCGTCCATCTCGGCTTTCTATCCGCTATCAGGCCGCTCCCCCTAAGGGCTTCCCGGATGAATTCCTCACCGTAAACGTGGTCGCCCATCACCAGAACGAATCTTCCAGAGACGTGGTTTTTGACCAAGTGGAGGGAGTGTCCGTTGCCCTTTTCAGGTTCGGGGTTGATTACCAGCTCGGCGTTGAGGCCGTGCCCTTCGATGAACTCATGGTAAAGTCCTGCATAGCGTTCGTTGGTGACTATTATGAACATCCCAACGCCATTTCGCCTGAGAAGGGTAAGCGTCCGGTAAAGAATCTCCCTCCGGGCGACTTTCAGGAGCCCCTTGGGCCTCTCTCCCATCCTTGTCCCCAGGCCTGCCGCCAGAATTACCGCCGTTTTTGGCACCATTGGCATCACCTTTTTAAAGCCCCCGCCGAGCCACTCTCCAGTGGGAATTATACATCGACGATTTGAAGTTTTCGGGTGAGAGGGATGCGAGTTGCGGTGCTGTATTCGGGCGGGAAGGACTCCAATTACGCCCTCTACTGGGCGCTGAGGCAGGGGTTTGAGGTCAAGTACCTCATCTCGATGGTGAGCGAGAGCGACGAGAGCTACATGTACCACGTGCCGAATATACACCTCACCGAACTCCAGGCGAAGGTGGTAGGAATTCCCCTCGTCAAGGGCTTCACCAGCGGCGAGAAGGAGAAGGAAGTCGAGGACATGAAGGCCGTCCTTGAGAGGCTGAGGATAGACGGCGTCGTTGCCGGTGCTCTGGCCAGTGAGTACCAGAAGAAGCGCGTTGACAGGGTAGCAAAGGAGCTTGGCATAGAGAGCTTCGCTCCAGCATGGCACCGCGACCCAATCGAGTATATGCGCGAACTGGTGGAAATATTTGACATCGTCATGGTCGGCACGGCCGCCTACGGCCTGGACGAGAGCTGGCTCGGAAGGAGGATTGACGAGAAAGCTTTGGAGGAACTTGTGGAGCTCCATGAGAAGTACAAAATCCACGTCGCCGGCGAAGGGGGAGAGTTCGAGACCTTTGTTCGTGATGCGTCCTTCTTCAAGGCGAGGATAGTCTTCGATGAGGTCGAGAAGGAGTGGAGTGAGTGCAACTACTCTGGAGTGCTGAAAGTGAAGAGGGCTCATCTGGAGTGGAAAGAAAATGGAAGGGTCTAATCTTCCTCAACGTCCGCCCACAGGCTGACCCGCAAACGGCCGCCGGTTGTTGGTTTGGATAAAACTTTATTAACCCATCCCAGACATTACCATCGGTGGTGGAATGATAGAGGTCGAAGGCCTCGTCAAGAGGTTCGGTTCTAACATGGCCCTCAAAGGGATAACCTTCACGGTCAAAGACGGCGAAATTTACGGCCTCCTCGGCCCCAACGGGAGCGGAAAGAGCACCACCATGAAGATCCTCTCAGGAATAATTCCCCCCTCATCGGGCAGGGTTGTCGTGGACGGCGTCGACGTTTCAAGCGACCCGATAGGGGTGAAGGAGATAGTCGGCTACGTCCCGGAAACGCCGGTTCTCTACGAGAGCCTCACCCCTGTTGAGTTTTTCAACTTCGTCGGGAGTGTGAGGAGAATCCCTAAGGAGGAGCTCCAGGAGCGCGTGGAGACCTTTGTGAAGGCTTTCGGGATAGAGAAGTACCTCGGTGAGATGATCGGTAACCTCAGCTTCGGAACCAGACAGAAAATCTCCCTGATAAGTGCCATGCTCCACGATCCTAAAGTTTTAATCCTCGACGAGGCAATGAACGGCCTCGACCCCAAGAGCGCGAGGATTTTAAGGGAGCTCCTGCTCGGGTTCAGGGAGGAGGGGAGGAGCGTGGTTTTTTCTACCCACGTTCTGGCTCTGGCCGAGACCATATGCGACCGCGTCGGTGTCATATACAACGGTGAGATAATTGCTGAAGGAACTGTGGAGCAGCTCAAAAGCTTTGCACACGAGGAGAGCCTTGAAGATGTGTTTCTTAAGCTCACTGAGAGCCAGGAAGAGGTGGCCGGAATAGTCATGGCCCTTAAGGAGGCCCTTTAGGGTGGGAGCATGTTCGAGATAGTCAGAATCCTCTACAGGGAGCTTCACTACAGGCGCCTCAAAAGCAACCCCCAGATAGCGGCCGACCCGGAGAAGTTCAGGAAGCAGCTCAGGAACTCTGGGAACATGAAGAGGGGCATAGCCCTCCAGTCCGTTGCCTTTCTCTTCTTCGGGATCATGATGGCTGGAGGTATCGCCGGAGCGGAGGACGAGACGAGGGCGTCCGTTATGTTCGCAACCTACGCGCTCCTGCCCTTCGTGATGGCCCTCTATACCACCACCGTCAACGCTTCCTACGCCGTCTCGATGGGAATCTTTGAGCCTCTCAAGCCCCTGCCGATAAGGACCGGCTCAAAGTATCTCAGCGTTCTCCTGGCGATAGACAACGTTCCTGCCGTTATAGCCCTCCTGCCGGCTGTCATTGCTATGGCCACAAAATACGGACTTCCTGGGGTACTCGGCCTTCTCTGGATCCTTACGGGGGCGTTCCTCGGCCATATCCTTGGACTGATCGTTTTCACCTTCTTCGGCTCCGCGAGCGTCGGCGGCAGGTTCTCAAAGCTCAGAACCCTCGCCAGAACCGTTGGGGTTATACTCTTCATAAGCACCTTCTACGCCATCAACTACGTCCAGGAATACGTGAGGGAGCACTACGAGGAACTTTTGCCCTTCTTCTCAAAGTACTCTATAGCCTATCCGTTCTCAGTTGCATCGATAACCGATCCCCTCCACTCTCTCCTCCTGGTTCTTGGCTATCTCACCGTTCTAGTTCCGCTCTACCTGTTTATCCTTGGACGGCTCTGGGGAAGGCTTGAGGAGGGGGTGGAGGTTTCCCGCTCCAGAAACGTCCGCTTCAAGGCCAAAACCCACCATCCGGTTCTGGCCATTGCCCTCAAGGACCTGAGGATAGCCTTCAGAAAGAGCGCCCTCCTTGTGGGTTTGATTTTCCCCCTCTTCATAATCCTTCCGAGCGCCCTGAATCTCCTCACGGCCGGCTCGATCAGGGAATGGGCCGTTGCGTCGGTTCTGCTTATGATAGCCTGGATAACCTCGGTCGGGGTGGACACGGTCCTCAAGATAGACGGGAAGGAGTTTGAACTCCTGAGGAGCCTCCCGCTAACGGTCGGCCAGTTCGTCAGGGGAAAGCTCCTCGTCATGAACGCGGTTCCGGTCACCGCGGGCGTTGGTCTGGTTCTGGCGGTTTCATACATCAACGTTAAAACGCTCATCCTGCTCCCGGCAGCGCTTCTTCTGCCTCTTACGACGTCTTCGATAGCCTTAGCCTTTTTCTACCACGGCGAGAGCGAGTTGTCAGTTCCTGAGACCAGCTTCGGGCACGTTCTTGCGCTCATGGTGATAAACGGGATCGCACTGGGAGTGGTCGCGGGGATGTGGTATTTCATCGGGTACCCCTACGCGCTCGCCCTCACGCTCCTCGGGGTCTTGGTAATTCAGAAATCCCTCAGCAGGTGACGTGAAATATTGCAAGTACTTTCCTTTTTCCCCAGAGTTCGTTGAAGAGCTCCACCGCTTCGTCAGTCGGCTTTTCGATGACCTCTTTGTTCGCCACCAGTCCCCTGCTCTCCGGCAAAAGTGACAGCCTTCCCCAGGCGCCGGTTCCTACTATCAAAACGTCGAACTCCTCCTTCAGGTACTCCCTCAGCTCGTCCGGGTCGAGCCTATGGCTTGTCCCGTGCTTTTCCTTGCTGAGCCCTTTTTTCGCCTCTCGATTTCTCCGCTGGGATAGATCACGATGTCGTGGTCGTAGACCTTTCCATCGACGACTATCTTCCCGAAGGCAGGGAACTCGACCCTCATGACATCACCCCAGACTCAGGGCGTCCCTCAGAATCTTCGCGTGGTCGAAGGCCAGCGGTAGCTTTAGTGCCTCATCCATGGGGAAGACATACACTTCTTTGGCGTCGTCCCCGGCCTTCAGTTTTCCGGTTCCAATCGCCAGAAATGCCGTCGTCACGGTGTGCCCCCTCGGGTCGCGGTTCGGGTCGGAGTAAACGCCGACGAGCTTGATGAGCCTCACGTCGAGACCGGTTTCTTCCTTCGCTTCCCTCTTTGCCGCGTCCTCAACGGTCTCGCCGTACTCAACGAATCCCCCTGGCAGGGCGTAGTGACCTTTGAACGGTTCGTGCTTCCGTTTTATGAGGACAACACCGCCGTTGTAGAGTATCACAACGTCTGCGGTGAGGCCTATGCACATGTGCGCCTCGACCTTGAGCTCCGGATGGATTCTGGAGAGAAACTCTCTGAGCTCCTCCCTTACGGGGGTTATATCGTAGCCCTTTGGGGCCTTAACGAGCAGAACGTAGCGGTCCATATCACCACCTCAGGGAAGTCCCTTATCATCATCTTCAGCATGCTGACGTTTCATCATCGGCGGGCATAATTGTTCCTAATGGATTTATATCGTTAAGCCTCTCGACCGCGACTCTCATAGCCAGCTCGTTGAGGTCTTCCATCGAGAAGGAAAAGTCCCTGTGCTTTAGGAAAAGAGCGGTGAAGGCGTTTGCCTTTTTTAGGGCCTGAATAAAGGGGCACTGGGAGTAGAAGTAGCTGAAAGATGCTAGGAATACGTCGCCCGCTCCGGTGGATTCTTCAATATCCATCTGGATGGGCCTGTATCTGTATCCCATGCTCTTGAGGTATGCAAACCCCGGCTCCGCGCCGTTGCTTATCAGGAGAACTTCAACATCACCGGGACTAAAGTTGGTAAGATATCGTGTTTCCGTGAGATCGGCATGAAAAACTCTCATCCCCCTGAGGAAGGACGCATCAATCTCCCGAAGCCTCACCGGGCCAACTTCTGGCGCCCTTATAAATCCCTGAACGTCGGCAACGAGAAAGTTCGACAGCTTCTTAAACTTGGTGGCACTTTCGGGGGGAATCTCCCCGGCAACCGGGTTCAGCATTACCATGTCGTAATCCCCACCCGGCACGTCCACTATTGGAGGGGCCCTTGAGAGGAGTCGGAGCTTTCTTCTGTTGGCGTCGATGTAGCGGAGCTCGTAGGAGGTACTCTCATTGGAGGGTATTATCCGGAGTTTTATACCAAGTTCCTTCAACTCATCGAGCCACTCGCCCGGAAGATCCTCACCCACGCTTGTCAGCACCTCAACGTCGCAGAAATTTGCCAGGGTTATTGCGGAGTAGTACGCCCCACCACCGGGTCTCTCCGCCTTCACGTCACTGTGCAGTACTATGTCACGGGTGAGGTGTCCGACTACGAGACATTTCATAGATTCACATCCAACTTTAATCTTTAGCCTGCTTCCTAATAAAAACCTTTTGGAATTTGACCGAAAGATTTATAAATGAGAAAGCGAAAAGCTTAAAAGGATGTGTCCTTTTGGGGTGGGGCTATGAAGCGACTTGGTAAGGTTTCTCACTATGCGAAGCAGGGCTTTCTGATACTGCGCACCGAGTGGGTTCCATCGCTCAATGAACCCGTTGTTGACAAAAGTTTGACGCTTGTTGGAACGGTTAAGGATGTTTTTGGTCCCGTTGGCAGGCCGTATGTAGCGATTAAACCCCGTGTCAGAAATCCCGAAAAGTATGTCGGGACACTTCTCTACGCTGACTCCAGGCGCGGATCGAAACCGAATCACGTCAAGGGCAAGCGGCCCGTTAAGGGAGGTAAACGACGCCCTGCCCCCAGAAAAAGGGGGTGAGAATTTTTGGCTGACAAAAGGGTTTGCCCTGTGTGTGGCTCAACCGAGTTTATTTACGACCCTAGGAGAGGGGAGATAGTCTGTGCCAAGTGCGGCTACGTTATAGAGGAGAATGTGATAGACGAAGGTCCGGAATGGCGTGCCTTTGACCCGAATCAGCGGGCTAGAAGGGCAAGAACCGGCGCACCCATGACCCTGATGATACATGATAAAGGCCTGTCCACGGATATCGACTGGAGGGACAGGGACATACACGGCAACCAGATAACCGGCATGTACAGGACAAAAATGCGCAGGCTCAGGATGTGGCAGCGCCGTATGAGAATCAACGATGCGGCCGAGCGTAACCTCGCCTTCGCCCTGAGCGAGCTCGACAGGATGGCGGCACAGATGCGGTTACCGCGCAGGGTTAAGGAGGCAGCGGCTTCTCTGTACAGGAAAGCCGTCATGAAGAAGCTCATCCGCGGGCGCTCGATTGAGGGAATGGTTTCGGCGGCACTTTACGCTGCATGCAGGATGGAAGCCATCCCGAGAACCCTGGATGAGATAGCGGCGGTTTCAAAGGTCAGTAAGAAGGAGATCGGAAGGAGCTATCGATTTATGGCAAGGGGTTTGAGCCTGAACCTCCGTCCGACGAGTCCCATTGAGTACGTGGACCGTTTCGGTGACGCCCTTGATGTTAACGCCAAGACCAAAAAGCGGGCCAAGGAGATACTGAAGGAGGCTATAAAACGGGGTATAACCAGCGGAAAGGGCCCAACGGGTCTGGCCGCGGCGGCGCTCTACGTTGCATCTCTCCTCGAAAATGAGAAGAAAACCCAACGTGAAGTTGCGGAGGTTGCCCACGTTACCGAGGTGACCGTCAGGAACCGCTACAAGGAACTTGTCGACAAGCTCGGGATAAACGTTCCGATCTGAGGTGTCCCTGTGCTGATAGCAGTGATTAGTGATACCCATCACGGCGATAAAACCCTGAACTTTCCTTCCACTCTTTTTAAGTGTATACAAAGGAGAGAACCGGAGCTGATCCTCCACGCCGGCGATGTAACTTCCTCTGAACTCTTGGAGAAGTTGGAAGAACTCGCTCCTGTCCTGGCAGTTCGTGGAAACGCTGACCACTTAGACCTGCCTGAGGAAAGTTCTCTTGAGGCTGAAGACCTCAGGATCGGCATCGTTCACGGTCATCAGTTTCTGAGCTTAAACCCCCAGTTCCTCACCTACAAGGCCCTGGAAATGGACGTCGATGTCCTGATATTCGGGCACACTCACAGGTTCTACAGTGACGTAATGTCCTTTCACGGTTCGCGGATCCTGTTGCTGAACCCGGGCTCCCCCGCGTTTCCGCGTATGGACGCGGCAGGTTTCGCCCTTCTAAAAGTATCGGGAACAGAAGCGCGTGTTGAGAGGGTGAGGTTCTGGTAAGGATAACATCCTCGATAAAAATTTAGAAAAAATCTGAGGAAAAGCGCCATCAGGACTTGATGGCGAGCTTGATGTCCTCGGCCTTGACGGTCTTCCTGCCCGCGTGGTGGGCGAGGTCGACGGCCTTCTTGGCGATCTCGGTAGCCTTGTCCTCGAGGTGCTCTGCAAGAAGCTTGGCGGCGTCTTCGCTAACGCGGGCCGCACCGGCCTTCCTTATAAGCCTGTCAACTGGGGCAATCGGCAACTCAGCCATTTTCCCAACCTCCTAAACGTTGTTTTGCAAGTATCTGCGTTTTATTTTAGGAACAAAGGTGTATATAAACCTTTCGGAAACGGGCGGCGTGGAGGCCTATATTTCTGGAGCTATAGGCGAGTTGTTGAGAATTGGGATGTCTTTCTATAGATGAGGGAGAAAGAGGCAAAAGGACGGGCGTGAGTTAAGCTACGAAAACCGTTCTTTGCCCATTATTTTCCTGGAACTGCTCTTCCAACGGGTTAAATTAAATAACAGGGACAGCATCTTGAACCATTGGGGGAGAAAAACTCTCTTCGATACCCATCTGAGGGCACGGATGTCTCAGATTTGCACCACAGGGTTTTTATAGGCTTGGCCCCGACATTGAATTTACCTGGAGGTGAAAGATATGACGGAAAAGTTTGACCGGATCTACGACTACTACGTCGACAAATCGTATGAGCCCAATGTAAAGAGGGATGTCGTGGCCGTGTTCCGTATAACCCCTGCGAAGGGTTATACGATCGAGCAGGCTGCGGGGGCCGTTGCCGCGGAGAGTTCGACCGGTACTTGGACGACCCTCTACGACTGGTACGAGCGGGAGCGCTGGGCAGATATGTCGGCCAAGGCCTACCACTTTACGGACATGGGCGACGGCACCTGGATCGTCAGGATAGCTTACCCTTACCACATCTTTGAGGACGGAAACATGCCCGGATTTCTCGCGAGTGTCGCAGGCAACGTCTTTGGTATGAAGCGTGTTGAGTGGCTCCGCTTGGAAGACCTATACCTTCCGGAGAGGTTCCTCCGCAACTACCCCGGCCCGAACTTCGGTATTAGTGGAGTTAGGAAGAAGCTCGGAATATACGACCGGCCGCTGTACGGTGTCGTTCCGAAGCCGAAGGTTGGTTACTCTCCTGAGGAACTTTACAAACTCGCCAACGACCTTTTCTTGGGTGGAGCGGACTACATCAAAGATGATGAGAACCTCACTAGCCCCTGGTACAACCGCTTCGAGGAGAGGGTGAAGGTCGTCACAAAGGCGATGGAGAGGGCCGAGAACGAGACCGGCGAGAAGAAGACATGGTTTGCTAACATTACGGCTCCTATACTGGAGATGGAGGAGAGGCTTGAGGTGCTCTCAGACTACGGAGTTCCGCATGCGATGATCGACGTCGTCGTCCTAGGATGGGGTGTTCTTGACTACATAAGGGAGCTGGCAGAGGACTACGGCATCGCGCTGCACGCCCACAGGGCCATGCACACAGCCTTCGCCAGAAACCCGTACCATGGCATCTCGATGTTCGTCCTAGCGAAGCTCTACCGCCTTATAGGCGTTGACCAGCTCCACATCGGAACCGCCGGTGCGGGCAAGATGGAAGGTGAGAAGTGGGAGGTCATCCAGTACAAGAGAATAATCACAGAGGACCACTACATCCCGGACGAGAACGACGTCTTTCACATGGAACAGAAATTCTATCACATCAAGCCAGTCTTCCCGACGAGCTCCGGCGGGCTCCACCCCGGCAACATCCAGCCAGTCATAGACGCCCTCGGAAAGGACATCGTCCTACAGCTCGGTGGTGGAACTATGGGACACCCGGACGGACCGCGGGCGGGGGCTATGGCAGTCAGGCAGGCTATAGATGCCATCATGCAGGGGATACCGCTTGATGAGTACGCCATGAGCCACAAAGAGCTTGCCCGTGCTTTGGAGAAGTGGGGCCACGTCACCCCTGTGTAAGGTTCTGACGGTTTTTCTTTCCCCTTTTCGTCTTCCGTTCAACTTTTTTTGCGGGGGAGGTTCAACGGCTGAAAATTCCCCCTTGGGGGAAACTATGGTTCATCTAAGTGGTTACTCCGAGGACGAAGCCGTAGCGCACGACGGTCCGCGCTACATGGAGATAGACGAGGTTTAGCTCTTTCCGATGAGCCTGATCGAAGTCCTCAACCTTCTGACGGGTGAGGTGTTTATGTCATCGTGAGTGGTCTCAACCTCGACTTCAAGGGGAATCCCTTCCCGGTTACGAAGGAACTCCTCGTCGGGGTCGATAATGTGGTTTACCTGACCGCCGTCTGCACCGTGTGCGGAAGGCCCGCGACTAGGAGTCGGCGTCTCATCGATGGGGAGCCTGCCCCTAAGAACTCCCCGATAGTCCTGGTTGGTGGAAGGGAGAGCTACGAGGCTCGCTGCAGGGAACACCATATCATCCCCTAATTTTTGTAGTTTGCCCTCCAATCCACCGAAAAGCTTAAAGTAATCTTTTCTTACATTAGGTTAGGGAAAGATGAAGTAGGGGGGTGAGAGAGTGGAATCAAATAAGAATATGGGGAGACTGCTGGACATACTCGGAAACGAGACGAGGAGGAGGATACTCATACTGCTCACCAGGCGGCCTTACTTCGTGAGCGAGCTCAGCCAAGAGCTTGGTGTGGGTCAGAAGGCCGTCTTGGAGCACCTTAGGATACTTGAGGGGGCAGGTCTCATCGAGGGCAGGATCGAGAAAATACCCCGGGGAAGGCCTAGGAAGTACTACACGATAAAGCGAGGCTTCCGTCTTGAGGTAATGCTGACCCCGTATCTCTTCGGAACCGAGATGTACGAGCCCCGGAAGCCCAGGTCGACCGAGGAGTACCTGCAGGCGCGGGAGCTAATAAAGTCCACCGGCCCAGTGGAGGAGAAGATGAGAGAGCTTCTTGAGTTCCTCGGTGAGATTCAGGACAGGATAAACGAACTGATAAGAACCAAGCAGGAGCTCGAGGAGGTTCGCCTCCTAACGGAGACCTACATCGAGAACCTGATGCGCAGGATGGCCAGGGAAGACGAGCCGGAATTCGAACGCCTGCTCAGGGAATTCGCCTCTTTGATGCCTAAGAAGGTCTTAGATGATCTTGATGACCTTTAGGAAGAAACAAAATCTGGGAGGACTTAAAGGCAAATAAAAACGAAGGGCAGCGATTAGAGCATCTTGCCCTCTTCCTTCATCCCGATGAGCTTGGTTATGTAACCTGCTATCCTGTTCCTTATCGTCTTGCTGGTGACGTTTGTGAGTTCCTCGACCTTCTTCTTGTTGTACTCAAAGTCCTTGCTGAACTCGTTGGGATAGCGGTCAAACAGCTCCCTCGCGGTTCGCTTAATGAAAGTCTGCTTGATGTTCCCCATCTTACTCCCTCCGATTAGCTTGAGTTTGACAACCGTAACTCACATCATAAGAGGCCTTTTAAAAGTTTTCCCAGAACCAGCAAAAATAAAGCGGTTCCTTACACCTTCCTGAGCTTCTTGCGGAGGAGTTCGAGCACGTCAACGCTGGTTTTTCCGGGATGGACCTTTCCAAGGGAGTTCACCCTTACGATGGCGAACCCAGCGTTGATCCTCAGGAGGCCCTTAACGGCGCGCCTCAGGTTTATCCTGTCACCCTATGTAGTATTTCCCCGCTATACTTAAAAAGTTTTTCACCTGTTTAGCCGGAAATTTATAAACCCCTGCTCTAAGCTGAAACCATGCTGAGGGAGATAATCCGCTGCAGGGGTCACGAGAACGTCAGGGCAACACACAGATCAACGCTGGAGTTCACGAAGGAGGACTATCTCACGCCCCGTGGTGACTGCATACTCTGCATTGAGGCCGACAAGGGGTTAAATGACCTCAGCTATGAGTTTAAACGTGCCCTTAAGGCTGGAAAGAGGCTCTTGATCCGCATCAGAGTGGGCGACCTCACTGACGAGGTTCTCTCTGAGGGAAGCCCAGACCTGATCCTCGACCACGATTTTTCGATGGTGGTGAGAAAGAGCAACTACATCGATGCCAGAACTCTCTCCGTAAGGGCTAACAAGGCGGCTAGGGATATAGACAGGAAAATAGTGGAGCTCCTGAAGAGCCCCGAGAGGACAGCGGAGATTGAACTGATAATTTTGGATTAGTCTTCCTTTCTTCTCAGTCCTCAATCGCCAGACCAACGTGCCTGTCTGCTCCCCCGTAGTAGAGGTAGTATTTGCCCCCGTGCTCTATCATTGCCTCCGCGAACACCACGTTGTCAACCCACCCGTGCAGCTCCCAGTCGAAGGTCGGCCTGAGGATGGGCTTCTCTGTCCTCCATATGAGCTTTCTTGGGTCTTCCAGATCAAAGAGAGCCGCGTGCGTGTGATAAACGAGCTTTTCACCCTCGTGGAAGGCTTCGCTGTGTATCAGGAGTATTCCGTCCCCTGTGCGGATTGGAGGGGGTCCGGGCTCAACGAGATGACCCCTAGGCATCAGAACGGGTTCCCTCTCATACTCCCAGTGAATGAGGTTCTTTGAGTAGGCGAGCCAGACGTTTGAGTCGCCGAAGTACATGATGTAGTGTCCCTTAAACGGCCCAGACTTCATTTTCTCCGGCAGAATAGCCCCACTCTTTGTCCAGTTGAGCTTTCCGTTCTTGGGGAAAGGAAACTCTTCAAAAACCACGCCATGTTTCTTCCAGTTCAGCAGATTCTTCGAGGTGGCGATGCAGAGCCGTGCCGTCTTTCCATCGTAGCCGGTGTAGGTCATGTAGTAGGTCTCTCCAATTCTCACAACGCGTGGATCCTCAACGCCGAGGCTCTCCCAGCTGTATTCCGGCTCCATGACCGGCTCGGGGTGCCTGATGAAGTTGACTCCGTCCTCACTCAGTGCCAGGCCGATCCTTCCGGTTGTCTTGTCACCTTTGGCCTCCGCACGGTAGAGCATGACCACCTTTCCTCTCCTTTTGACCACCGCGGGGTTGTAGACGTTCTTTGAGTCGAATCCTTCATCTGAAGGAAAAAGCACGGGTTTTGGGAGCTTTTCAAACCTGAACTCATAGGGGTTCAACGCTAACACCCCCATTGGCCACTACGAGGTATCTCCTCCCTCCAAATGAAAGGCCTCTCAGGACGATGTTTATTCCCTCTGCCGGCTGGATAGTAAGCCCATCCCCCGCCTCCATTCCCAGTGAGGCTGTGACGAAGGCGAAAACGCTCGCCGCGCTCCAGACCTGGGGGGAGTTAGCCCTAGGCACCGGGACGAGTTCGTCCAGTCCGCTGTACAGCTCAGGAAGTTCTTTCTCGGGCATGAGCTTCGCTGCTGCGAGTATTCTGTCCGTGAGCTCCTTTGCAAGGTCGGCCCTTCCAACCCTCGCGAGACCGAGGGCTATCAGCGCGTTGTCGTGCGGCCATACGCTTCCGCGGTGGTAGCTGAAGGGGTTGTAGGCTTTCTCTCTGGCACTGAGGGTTCTTATCCCGTACCGGGAGAGCATGTCTGGCTGGAAAAGCCTCTCCGCTAGTTCCCTCTCGTGATCGGCTATACCCGTCAGGAGCAGGTGCCCCATGTTCGAGGAGACGACTCTGAGTGGCCTTCCATCCCCGTCCAGCGCGAGGGCGTAGTAAGAACCGAGCCAGAAGTCGCGGTTGAACCTTTTCCTGAGCTGTTCTGCCTCCCTGATTAGGGCCCCTTCATCAAGGCCGGTCAGCCCAAGCTCCCCTGCGAGCTTGAGCGCCCAGTGGGCGTAGCCCTGCACCTCGACAAGCGCTATCGGCGGCTTTGGAAGCTTCCCCTCCTCATCAACTATGGCATCCCTAGAATCCTTCCACCCCTTGTTGCCGAGTATCCCCGGGACGTAGGTTATGTAACCATCATCGAGCTTTCCGAGTATCCACTCGACGGCAGCGGTCAGGTTCGGCTTCAGTTCCTCTATCAGCCTCCTATCCTTGGTCCAGCGCAGGTACTCGCCCGCCAGCGCCACGTAGAGTGGGGTGGCATCGACCGTGCCGTAGTAGGGCGCGAAGGGAACCCTCCCAGACTGGGCGAGCTGACCAAGGCGGAACTCATGCGGTATCTTCCCCGGCTCCTCCTCATTCTTCGGGTCGGTTTTCTTCCCCTGGAGTCTCCCGAAGAGCCTCAGCGTGCCGGCGGCGTATTCCGGGTAGTACGGCAGGAGAAAGAGCGAGGTTATTATAGCGTCCCTCCCGAAGGGACAGGCGAAGTATGGAATCCCTGCAAGTGGAACCGGCCCGAAGCGCGTGAACAGCGTCAGGGCGTTTATGTTCTCAACCGCCCTCTCGAATATCCCGTCGATGGCGGGTAAGCCTGTGAAGGCGACGTTTTTTATCGTTTCCCTTTTCTCTGCGAGTATCTCCGAGACCCTGCCCTCGATTTTGGGGATGAAGCGGACGTAGAGGACCGCCTTCCCGAGGGGAGGTACCTCAAGTTCCGCCCTTAAGAGACTTCCCTCCCTCTCCATGTTGGTCTCGACGGTGAGGCTCCTTCTTCCGGCGGGGCTTTCCTTCAGGTGGGTTCCGCTGACTGGGGCTATCGCCTCCCCCCTCTTCAGTCCCATGAAGCCCCTGACCTGGAATATGTCCTCAAGGGGAGCCTCGTAGGTGTATCTGACATTGACACCGAGCGGTTTTTCGGATGTATTGTAAAAGGAGAACTTCTCCTCGTAAACCCCGTCAAGGGTTCTCAGCCTCACAAGGATTCCCCGTTCGCCGAGGGAGAAGTGTGAAACCGCCCGGGTAAAGGTAGACGATGCCCCGATGAAGCCTGGCTCCGGAGAAACTTCAAGCCTGGCCTTTCTGACGAATCTGGTGTCAAGAAAATAAAAGCCGTCGTAGTGGGAGGGCATGTCTCCCCTCTCGTCGCTCAGGACGAAGGCCCCGTTGCCGGCTAGGATGGTTCTCATGGCTACCCCTCAAGGAAGGACTTTACCTCACCTGCATCGCCAAGGTCTATCGCCTTTACCTCCCATAGTCTCGCGGTAAAGCGGAGCTCCTCGGTGTAGTCGCCGGGGACCAGCGAGAGATGGTTGGCCCCCATGGCGGAGATAAAGCCCTCCTTGTCGAGCGGGTTCCTTATGGCCGTATGCGGCCACTGCTTGCCCCATTTGAGCTTTGATTCCATTTCCCCCGTTATCTCAAGGCCCTCCGCGAGGAAGTAGAGGAGGTAGTAATCTCTCCCGCGACGTATGAGCCTCGCCACGGTGAACTCCGCCGGAGGGGTTCTGTAGGTTAGCGCCCCGCCGTTCGCCCCCTGGCACTGTCCCTGGACGGTTGTTGCCTTGAGGTTCTCCTCCGGGTTCTCGCTCAGCCTTGCGTAGTAGAGCGAAGCCGCGCCGCAGTTGGCTATCATGACGACCTTGTCGTCCACGTACTTTATATCTCCGAAGAGCGGGGGCTTTCCGCTCAGATAGAAGAGGAGCGCCGAGCTTATCGTGCCCTTGACGTCGCCCTCGCACGTCGCCGGGACTACCTCCTTCTCGCCCTCTGCATCGAGGCTGAACGGAAAGAGTGCGGGAATCAGACAGGCCGTAACGCCGTAGACCTCGCTCAGCTCCGGCTGACACTTTACCGAGACGGCCGAGACGTTACTCTGCTCTTTCCAGCTCTCCTTTGCGGCGAGGTAGAGCGCTATCTGTCTCCTCAACACCTCAGGCGTCAGCATGAGGTCGTCGAACTTGACTTCCATTTTCTCGGTCAGCCAGTCGTAGAACTCCTCCACGCGGACCCTCAATCTTTCGTCCGAGAGCATCTCCTCTGCCTTCCTCACCAGGACGTACTGGTCAAGGGTTATGAAGTCGCCGACGATTCTCTTAAGCCTCGGCAGGTCGTCCATGAGGTGCTCCATTCCGAGGGTGTACGGGGCTCCCCAGAGGAGGAGGGACTTCTTGGACAGCTTTGAGACGGCTTCAACGGCCCTTGCCCAGGCCTTTACCTTTTCAACGTCTCCTTTGAGGCGGACGTGGTTGAGGGCGTACTCGTTCACAGCGCTCTCCCAGAGCGAGGCACCAACGGATGTGACGCATGTAGTCCCGGCCCACGCAGGATCATCGTCGGCGTAGAGCAGTATTGGCCTCTTGGTCTCCCTAACGAGTGCCGTAACGAGGTTGCTCTCCGTCCAGTGCCACAGGCCCGCTATGATTCCGGAGGCGGAGCTCCCCCCGACTATCTCGGCGGCCCTGAAGCTCTCATCCATCGAATCTACCCCGAAGTTCTTACCGGCCTTTAAAGCCCCGTATTTTCCAAGCCTCTCGTTCACGTCGAGGACTTCAAAGCCTGCTCTCCTCAGCTCCCCGATGAGGGCGGAGTGCTTCTCCATCAACGCCCTCTCGCGCTCGATCGAGAGGGCCGTTGGCCGGGGGTCGGTGAAGGTAATAACGGCTATCATCTGATATCACCTAAAATACTGCCTTTCCGCTTCTCTTCTCAAAGACGTGGGCCTTGCGCATGTCGAAGACGACGTCTATTTCTTGCCCTTCCTGGACTTTGGATTCTGAGCGGAATGACCCTAAGAACGTCACGTCACCAACGCGCAAGTGCACTATCTTCTCGCTTCCCAGGTTCTCAATGATATCAACCATTGCTCTAATCATGTTCTCTCCAGGAATCTTGACTTGAGCGAACATTGCATCGTAGAGGTCTTCTGGCCTTATGCCGAATATTGCCTCCTTCCCGATCAGGTTCCTATCTTCGAGCACTTCAACCTGGTCTGGGAGGAGTTTGAGCTTGAACTCTCCAAAGTCGGCAAAGCCGTCCTCGGTTACCGTCGCGTCAATGAAGTTCATCGGAGGACTTCCGATGAAGCCTGCAACAAAAGTGTTGGCCGGCCTGTCGTAGACTTCCTCTGGAGTTCCAACCTGCTGTAAAACGCCGGCGTTTATGACTGCAATCCTGTCGCCCATGGTCATTGCCTCGACCTGGTCGTGGGTGACGTATATCGTCGTGACTCCCAGCTGCTTCTGGAGCCTCTTCAGTTCGGCGCGCATTTTCACCCTTAGTTTCGCGTCCAGGTTGCTGAGTGGCTCGTCCATGAGGAAAACCTGGGGTTTTCTCACGATTGCCCTGCCTAGAGCGACTCTTTGCCTCTGGCCGCCGCTTAGTTCTCTGGGTTTTCTTTTGAGTAACTCCGTTAGTCCAAGCATTTCGGCGACTTCCCTCACGCGCTGGTCGATTTCCTGCTTGGGGACTTTTCTGAGTTTAAGCGGAAAGGCGATGTTGTCGTAAACCGTCATGTGGGGGTATAGAGCGTAGCTTTGGAAGACCATTGCAATGTCCCTGTCCTTTGGCGGGATGAATACTCCTTTTTCCGGGTCTGCGACGAGTTTGTCTCCAATGTAGATTTGGCCTTTCGTGGGTTCTTCCAGCCCGGATATCATCCTGAGTGTGGTCGTTTTTCCGCAGCCACTCGGACCTAGGAGGATCATGAACTCCCCATCCTTAACGTGGAGGTTCATGTCCTTGACGGCCGTGAAGTCCCCGAACCGCTTCCACACGTTTACAAGCCTTACCTCCGCCATAAAATCACCCTCAAACTATGGTCAGTCGAATCATGGTCGTTTCATAATCCTCCAAAACCGCAAACATTCCCCCGATCTTTACTATCCCCCTTTCCGTCTCCAGGTCGAAGCTGTCTATTCCCTCATCAAGCGCCACTGTGTAGCCAACAACGCGACCTTCAAGTTCCTCCATCTCACCCATGACGAGGTTCCTCCCAAGGACTTTGGCATAAATGACGCCGTCGTTGAGGTGCCGCCTTATGATGTCCACGGCGTGGAAGTTCGCAAAGAACCGCAGGTCGTCCCTGTTTTTTATCCCCTCCAGTATGAGGCTGGACTCCTTGAATGCCTCCCTGATGAAACTGTACTGGGAGAATATTATTTCGGGATATGTCGCCTTGAAGCTGGGTGGGTTCCTCGGCCGGAAGCCGATGTTCTGGATGTCTATGACCTCTCTGCCGTCAAACATCCCTATGAAGTGGTTCAGCTTGTGGAACTTCCTCACGTAGAGGTTGCCGAGCTTGGCAAAATCGGAGAGGTCTATCTGCTCTTCGGTGTAGAGGGAGATTGTGGTTCCCCTCTTGAGGGCGGTCTTTATGTTGTCCTCTATTTTCTCCAGAAACTTTTCCGGGGCCACCAGTATGGCCTCATAGGAACTGGAGTCTATGGACTCCTTCACCATCTCGACGGCTATGTTGAGGTCTTTTGTGCGCCAGATTCCGGGTCTCTCTTCGGTCTTTACATTGACCCTCTGGAGCTCCTTCTCAAGCTCTTCCTTGATTCCATCTATGTCTCTCTTGAACCTCAGAAACGCTATCTTCGGGGAATATGCGACGTACACCTTCGGGGAGCCCTCAACCTCGTTGACGAAGCCCCTCGCCTTCAGTGATGCTATGGTGTCATAGACCCTGTTGTAGGGCACGCCACTCCTCTCGGATATCTCCTTCGCCGTGCTCGGTCCGTAGACGAGGAGCGTCCAGTATATCATGACCTCGTACTTCGTGAAGCCGATTCTGGTCAGCATGGCTATGGCCTTCTCGCTGATCTCCATACCTACCCCTCCCCAGAAAATAAGAGGAGGAGGTCTAAATACCTTTCCAGATGTTTGGTAATGAGGAAGTTCTCCCTCACGCGTTCCTTGGCATTGAGACCAAGCCTCTCGGCCTCTTTGGGGTGTCTGAGCAGGTAGATGACTTTTTCAACGGCCTCTCCAATGCCGTTCACGAGGAAGCCGGTCTCCCCGTCAATCACTTGGAACTTAATCCCCCCAACGGCTCTTCCCACGACTGGCTTACCCTTCCACATGGCCTCCGTCACAGTCAGCCCAAAGCCTTCCCTAATGGACATCTGGAGAACTACGTCGCTGGCCCTCTGAAAGGCGTTAACTTCCCGTGCATGGGCCCCAGTAAGGTTCGTCAGAACTTTAACGTCGTAGTCCTCACCAATCTTCCTCAAGGTCTTCTCGAAGTAAACCCAGCCTTCCGGATCGTCAGCCGCCATGACCCCGACGAGAAGCAACTGAACCTCCGGAATCTTTTCCTTCACTTTCCGATAGACCTCGATAACATCGAAGACACCCTTCCAGGGGTCGAAGCGGGCAACCTGTGTGATTATCGGCCTGTCCGGGTCAACGTCGAACCTTTCAAGGGTTTTAAGAACTTCTGACTCACTCAGCTCCATATTCTTTTCGCTCAGCGGGTCGATGGACGGCGGCATAATGACGGTCTTCTTCGGGTTCAGGTCTGGCTGAACGTATTCCGGAAGGTGGAAGATGTACCGGTCGTATCTTTGGACATACTCTCTCAAGAATGCCCAGAATTCCCTGTTCGGGTCGCTTAAGTCGATATGGCACCGCCAGATCCAGGGTTGGGTTTTCTCGTAGAAGTCTATGAGTGCTGCGGGTTGTGGGTCGTGGATGAGAACGTAGTCAAATTCGCTTAGGTCTGCTTTCTGAGCGTTCTCTTCGTTGGTTTTGAGGTAGAGGTTCTTCATTTTCCCGGTGAGTTTGAGGTCTTTGTTGCCCTGAAGGGCGTTGTGGAAGCTTTTGGTGACGTTGAAGAACTCGTCGCTTCCCTCGATGACCCACCACTTCGCTCTTATTCCGACGTCGTTCATGAGGGGCACCAGATTGCTCAGTATCTCGGCGACGCCACCACCATATGCTGTTGAGTTGACGTGGGCGAGCTTGGCTCCCGAGAGCGTTTCACCCTTTTCCATAATCCTTGAAACTGCATCTTCTCCGGCAACAGAGGGATAGTCCTCAATTCGTTTCCGAGGCAGTTTCGTAACCTGGAACATGTCGAGACTCCTCCTTATATACTTTTAGTATATGAATACCCGGCAAATGTTTGGCTGTCTATATATAAAAAGTTTTTTGAAATATGTCCCGGATTTTAATGGACATGTTGTAAATGAAGTTGGTATTTTCCGTTATTAATCCAGACATCTTCCTAAATTCCTGGAAAATTATGGACATAAATTAACAGGGGCTTTCCGAAAAGTATAAATATACTAAAAGTATACAGGCCTAGTGAACAGCCCTGGTGAGGTGTCTATCTATGAGGTTTCATGCCAAAAGGTTTGCATTGCTTTTGAGCGTGCTGTTGTTAGCCGCCTTTGTCTCAGGATGCATTTCAGGAGGGGGAACATCTCCAACGCAGACAACCTCCAGCCCCGGACAGACGACCACTCAGAAGCAGGTTGAGATAGTCGTTTACGGCCAGTGGGGTGGGGTTGAGGGTGAGAACTTCCAAAAGGCTCTGAAAGTTTACGAGCAGGAGCACCCCAACGTTAAGATAAAGTATGTGATTCAGTCCAAGCTCAGGGATGCCGTTCTAACGGAGCTCGCAACGGGCTCTCCGGGTTTTGATATCGCGATTCTTCCGTGGCCGGCCCTTATTACCGAGCTCGGCCAGAAGAACCAGCTCGAACCTATGAACTCTGTGGTCGATGCTTACAAGGGTGACATCATGGAGAACCTTCTTGAACCCGTGAAGGTTGGGAACACCTACTACGCTGTTCCAATAAAGGCCTGGGCAAAGCCTGGAATCTGGTACAACGTCCACGACTTCAAGAAGTACAACGTAAAGCCACCGAAGACCCTTGACGACCTTAAGGCCGTTTGTAAGGTCTTTGAGCAGCACGGAATTCAGCCAATGGCAAGCGGAGCCGCCGACAAGTGGCCTCTGACCGACATCTTTGAGGCGGTTCTCATCAGGATTGGTGGCCCACAGCTCCACAACGACCTCATGACCCACAAGGTCAAGTGGACCGACCCGCAGGTTATTGAGGCCTTCAAGGTACTCAGCGACCTCATTAAAGACGGTTGCTACGGTGATCCCAAGGTCGCCATCGGTGAGAAGTGGGAGGTTCAGGTTTCGAGGCTTGGCCAGGGAGATGTGGCCATGTACTTCATGGGCAACTGGATCAACCTCATGCTCCAGAACCAGGGGTACAAGCCAGGCACAGACTACGACCTGATTCCGTTCCCCGTTATCAACCCCAACGCCGACTTCGCCATCGTTGCCGGTGGCGACTGGGTTGTAATTCCAAAGGGTGCTCCCCACAAGGATGCGGCCTTTGAGCTCGCCAAGTGGCTCGCCGGTCCGGAGTACCAGAAGATAATGGTTGAGCAGAAGGGCTACCTGGCGCCCAACCTCAAGGTTCCCAAGAGCGCCTACGACCCGGTTGACGCGAAGATCATCGACATGATGGCAAAGTACACCGTGGTTCCAGACCTTGACGACAACGCCCCACCTGGATTCCAGCCGATAATCTGGGACAAGCTCTTCGAGCTCTGGGCCAACCCGGACAACTACCAGCAGATAGCCCAGGAGCTTGAACAGTATGCGGAACAGTACTACGGCTCATGAGGTGCCTGAGATGGGCGGAAGGAGGGACTGGCTCAGCAGGGATTTCCTGATCCTGATGATACCCGCCTTCATCCTCCTTTTAGTTTTTATACTCTACCCGATTTTCAACACGTTCTACCTGGGGTTCACCAAGTGGGACGGCTTCACCCAGCCCCAGTTCGTTGGAATTGAGAACTACCGCACCATGATGGGTGACCCGCTCTTCTGGACGTCGGTGAAGAACAACATATTTATATTCATCGTTTTCCTGCCCCTTGTGACCATGATCGGCCTTGGCTTCGCACTCCTCCTCCACAACAGCGCCGTTGTGGGGCGCAACCTGCTCAGGGGCTTCGTCATGCTTGGCATGGTAATGCCCCTTACCGTCGTCGGTATCGTCTGGAGGCTCCTCCTGGACCCCAACGCGGGTATCGTCAATCACGTGCTAAGTTTCTTTGGAATAGAACCAAGGGCGTGGATTCAGGATCCCAGCACGGCGATATATTTCGTCATAATAGGCTCCCTGTGGGCGTGGCAGGGCTTTTCGACTACGGTATTCCTGGCCGGACTGGAAGGTCTCGACATCGAGGTTCTTGAGGCCTCGATTATCGATGGTGCGAACCCCTGGCAGCGCTTCAGGTACGTCATACTGCCCCTGCTGAAGCCTGCATTGATAGTAGTCGTCACTATGAGCTCCATATACATACTCAAGGTGTTTGACCTCGTTTACGTCCTCTCAGGGGGTGAATCCGTGCCAATGTACCTCTCGGTGCTGGCTTACATGGTGTACTACGAAATATTCCGCATGTTCAGGTGGGGCTACGCAGCTGCGATAGCGACGTTGCTGACTGTTGCAGTGTTCTTGTTCTCCATAGGGATGCTGAAGAAGATGATAAGTGAAAGGGGAGTGGGCTCATGAAGGTTAGCACGAGATACAAGGTCACCATAAACCTCGTGGCGTGGTCAATAGGCCTGATGCTCCTCGTACCCCTCCTGGGACTGATAATGACATCCATCAGGCCGTTCGACGAGATAGTGAACGGCTGGTGGAACCTCAAGAACGCCCACTTCATCATTGACAACTACGTCAGCGTGTGGAACGCCGGCTTCTGGAGGAACATCCTCAACTCCATACTGATAGCCACGGTGGCAACGATAGTCCCAATACTCATCGCCGGAATGGCCGCCTACGGCTTTACCTCCTTCAGCTTCCCGATAAAGACTATGCTCTTCCTCACCCTCGTGGCCATCCAGGTTGTCCCCCAGCAGGCGGTCATAGTCCCACTCCTGAGGCTCTTCCGTGATCTTCACATGTACGATCAGTACTACGGCATAATCCTCGTCCACACGGCCTTCGCGCTCCCGTGGATGATATTCTTCCTCCGCAACTTCTTTATGTCCATCCCCAAGGACTACGAGGAGGCCGCGAGGATAGACGGCCTCAGCGACGTTGGGATATACTTCAGGGTGATACTGCCCATAGCGATGCCGGCAGTCATCAGCGTTGCGGTCGTGCAGTTTATCTTTGTGTGGCAGGATCTGTTCTTCGCCATAACCCTGCTGAGGCCGGAGAAGTGGCCGGTTTCGGCTGGAGTAACGCAGTTCATAAGCCGCTACAACCCCAACTGGGGACAGCTGACAGCCGCTGGAGTGCTGGCGATAATCGTGCCTATCACCGTCTACGTTGTGCTTCAGAAGTACTACATGAGGGGAGTGTCCGGCGGAATCAAGGGCTGAGCCCTTTCAAAACTTTTTTGGAGGGATGAAGATGGAGTTCGTCCTCGGTGTCAACTACTGGCCGAGAAGGAAGGCCATGTTCTGGTGGAAGGAATTTGAGGAAGGGGAGGTTAGGGAAGAGTTTGAGGTTATAAAGGAGCTCAGCCTCGATGTTGTGAGGATTTTCCTGCTCTGGGAGGACTTTCAGCCGGAACCCGAACGGATCAACGATAAATCCCTCCGGAACCTGGGGAGGGTCATGGACATAGCGCATGAACTCGGACTGGGAGTCATGCCGACCTTCTTCATCGGGCACATGAGCGGGATAAACTGGCTCCCTGAGTGGGTTCTCTCCGATGAACCCCACAACAGGTTTCTGACATACTCTAACGGAAGGCTCGTTGACCGCGGCGCGAGGGACATCTACGAGGAGCCTGACCTCTTGGAGGCAGAAGAACTGCTTCTCCGGACCGTTGGCTCCGAACTCGACGACCATCCGGCACTGTATGCGTGGGACATCTCCAACGAGATAGACAACGTCAGGATACCCCGCACCCCCGAGGCCGGGAGAAGATGGGTTCGGTTCGTTTACGAAACGCTGAAGGCCAGCTCCAGCAAGTCGGTGACCTTCGGTATCCACCAGGAGGACATTCAGGGGGACAAGCACTTCCGCGTTGGCGATGTGGCTGAAGGAAACGACTTCCTCTGTATGCACGCGTATTCGGTCTACACGGACTTCACTGATCCCCTCGATCCCTACTTTGTCCCCTTCGCATGTCTGCTGACGAAAGCACTCGGGGGAAAGGAGGTCCTCATGCAGGAGTTCGGGATGCCGACGACGCCCGGGGAGACCAGAAGGATACGCTCCGTGACGGGTAAACACGAGACAGAGCACTACCTTATAAATGAAAAGGATGCCGCAAGGTGGCTGGAAGAGACCCTCACGGCCCTCTATGAGTTTGGAACCCTGGGTGCGTTCTACTGGAACTTCGCCGATTATCACGAGAGCATATGGGGCAGGCCTCCCTTTGATAGGGCAGTCCATGAGAGGTTTTTCGGTCTTCTAAGGAGCGACGGGAGCCTAAAGCCGACCGCCTTTGTGATGGGAGAGTTCAGGAAAAAGATGGGCGAACTTAAAAGGAGAACCGTAGAGATAGAGGTGCCTGAAGACTACTATTCAGACCCCAAGGGCAACCTTGTAAGGCTGTACCGGGAGTTCAGGCAAAAGCTTGGCCTTGAGTGAGGTGGTTGCCGTGATTGCCTCCATCGGCGAAGTCCTCATAGACTTCATAGCCCTCCAGGAGGGGAAGCTTAAGGATGTGAAGTCCTTCGAGAAGCACCCTGGCGGCGCTCCTGCGAACGTTGCCGTCGGCCTTTCCAGGCTCGGAGTTGAGAGCGCCCTGGTGAGCAAGGTCGGAGACGACCCTTTCGGGGACTTCCTGATCGAAAGGCTCACAGATGAAGGTGTTAAGACATTCATCCCGAGAGACCCTGAGAGGCACACCGGCGTCGTTTTCGTCCAGCTCATCGGTGCTAGGCCGGAGTTCATACTCTACGACGGCGTTGCCTACTTCAACCTGAAGCCTGAGGACGTGGAGACTGCCCTTCTTGAGAGGGCAGAAGTTGTCCACTTCGGGAGCGTTCTCTTCGCCAGGGAGCCTTCGCGTTCGACGCTCTTCGGGATTCTGGAGGAACTTAAGGGAAAGGTTCCGCTGAGCTACGACGTCAACATAAGGCTCGACCTCTGGCGCGGAAGGGAGGATGAGATGCTCCAGGATATTGAGCGGGCCCTGAAACTTGTCGATATAGTCAAGCTCGGTGATGGGGAGCTGGCGTACCTTAGAGACAACGGAATAAGCCCCGAAGACTTCGACTTCAAAATATTCGTGGTGACTCTGGGTGCAGAGGGAAGCGAGCTGAGGAGCGGAGGCGCTGGGGTTCATATCCCTGCTTACAGGGTAGAGCCGGTTGACACCACCGGGGCTGGAGATGCCTTTATGGCCGCCCTCCTTGCTGGTCTCCACTACTCGAACCTGCTCGGTGAGAATTCCATAGATGAGGAGCACCTCAGAAAAATCGGCCGCTTCGCAAACCTCGTAGCCGCGCTCTCAACGGCCCTCAGGGGGGCCTGGAGCGTTCCAAAAATGGAGGAGATAGTCCTAATGAAAGAGGTGAGGGAGCTCTACCACCGCTCCAGGAGGTAGTCCTTCTCCTCAAGGAATACCTTAGCCCTCTCCTCTATCAGTTTTTCAGCCTCAAGGGTGCTCATGTCCATCGTTCTTTTGACGAAGTCCGCCGTCTTTGCGAAGTACAGCGGCACGAGGGGTTCCGCCTCGGTTAGAATTCCGTTCCTGTACGCCACGGCTCCGTCGTAGAGGACGTGGCTCCAGAGCCTGTCGTCGAACTCGAAGGTCTTGAGTGCACTCACCACCCCCTTGAGCGTCTCTTCACTAAGCGCCCTCCTCAGCACAGGTTCGTGCTGGGCGAATAGCTCCTTCGCCCTTATCTCCAGGAGCTCCAGGGTCACCTTTACGGGCTCAGGTTCGCCCTTCTCAAGCTCCCCGAATACCGGGACGGGCTCTATCGTTCTCACGTCCCTCCAAGCATGCTCGTACTTCCTCATCAGCATGAACAGCGTTCCGACGACCTGGTTGAACATGGGACCGAGGGAAGCGGCAGGATCCTTGGGGTCATGTATCTTCATCCCCAACGCCGCCTGGGTGATTTTGAAGCCCCTAGCTATGGCAGTCGTCGTCAGGAAAATATCCACGCCGAAGCGCGCCACGTGCGTCTTCCAGACCTCCTCATCTTCGAGGTAAACCTCCATGAGTCCTCTGCTTATTCCAAAGTCTCCCCCTATCGGCTGTCTGACGTTCTTTCCGTAGAGAGAGGCCGTCATCGGGTAGGCTATTTTGTTGGTTATCGTGCCATCCCACTTGTGCCTTATGTAGAGCGGCGCCACGAAGTCGTAGCCTTCCTCGATGGGCCTGGCAAAGCGGTATATCCACTCGTGGGTTATGCTCCTTAAATCGCTGTCGACGAAGACTATGGCATCGGCGTCCCTCCCGAGGGCAAACTCCATGAGCTCCTTCATGGCACTGCCCTTCCCCGGGATGGGCCATCTGTAAACGAAGCTGTGAACCTCGACACCGTCTAGGACCTCCGTCCTCATCACTGCGTCTCTCGTCCCGTCGGTGCTCCCTCCGTCGGCGTTGACTACTATTCCCCCTCCAAAGTATTTTTTAAGCCCTTCTGCGGCCTGTTTCACGACAAAGGAGATGGTCTCTTCGTTGTTGTAACTGGGAATTCCGACGATAACCCTCATCTTCTCCACCCTCATAAGTTACAACCATTTAAAGTGGTTTACTTTGAAAAAGGTTATATACCTTTCGACCGTATTGGGAAGCAGGCGATGCCCATGGAGCTGAAGGTGGGAGTGATAGGCTGCGGAAACATATTCAACCTCGCTCACAAAAAGGCGCTGAGGGGAATAGAGGGGATTAAGGTCGTTGCCTGCATGGACATAGACGCTGCCAGGGCGAAGGAAGGTGCTAAGGAGCTCGGGGCGAAGGCGTTCACGGGCCTCGATGAGTTCCTTGACCTCGACCTCGACGTCGTGGAGATATTGACGCCGACTTACACCCATGCCGAGCTGGCCATTGCGGCCCTTAAGGCTGGAAAGCACGTGGTAGTGGAGAAGCCGATAGCCCTCACCGTTGAAGAGGGCGAGAGGATGATAAAAACCGCCGAAAAGAAAGACCTGCATCTCTTCGTTGGCCACGTGAGGCGGTTTGACAAGAGATGGATTCAGATGAAGGAGGTCATAAAGAAGCGCAACATCCTTCCCATGCACATCAGGAAGGCCGAAGTCCAGAACCTCCCCTTCCCGAAGGGCTACTGGTACTGGGACGAAAAGAGAAGTGGCGGCGTTGCCGTTGACCTTGGAGTCCACGTCACGGACTTCCTGCGCTGGTTCTTTGAGAGCGAACCGGTGAGTGTCTACGCCGTTGGAAAAGCGATAAAGGAAGAGGCTAGAGCCAACGGGACGTTCGACCACTTCATGATGATGATAAAGTTTGAGGGAGAAAAAACGGGCATAGCCGAGGTCAGCTGGGCGTATCCCTATCCCTCGCGCTACGGTGTATTCTACCACCACGTTGACATCATAGGCAAGAACGGCAGGATACGCTATACACCGCTGGATACCCCGGTCGTCGGCGTTGCCAAGGCCAACTTCGAGATGCCCCGCTTCTCACCGCTCCTGTCGACGTTTCCAGATGCCTTCGAGAGGGAGCTGAGGCACTTCTTCAACTGCATCAGGGGCAGGGAGGAGCCAATGGTTACAGCGGAGGACGCTCTTATTGCGCTGAAGATTGCAGAAAAGGCCAAGGAAAGCGCCAGGAAGGGGGAGGTGGTTGAGGTATGAGGAAGCTCAACTTTGGAGTAATCAGCTACGCCCATCCGCATGCCCTCCGTTTTGCCTCGGTAATTGCGGGGGGCAAGAGGACAAAGCTCGTCGCCATATCCGGGGACGGCTCGAACTCTGACGTGGCCAGGGCCGAGGCGAGGAAGTACGGGGCGAAGTTCTATAGGGACTACGAGGCCCTCCTGAGGGATAAAAACGTGGAGGCCGTTTACATTGCCATAGAAACATATAGACACAAGGAAGTAGCCGTCAGGGCCGCGGAGGAGGGCAAGCACATACTCCTTGAGAAGCCCATCGCTCTGAACCTCAGGGACGCTGATGAGGTGATAAAGGCCGCTAAAAAGGCAGGGGTTAAGCTCATGCTCCCCTTCAACCCCCGGTTCACGGAGCCCCTCAGGAAGGCCAAGGAGATGATCGATGCGGGTGAGATAGGTGCCCTAGAATACATACAGACGATTTCTGAAAACGTCAAGCCGCCGATATTCCTCCAAGGGCTCGATATGGACTGGTTTTTGGACGTTAGAAAGTCCGGCGGCGGGGGCTTCATGGACACCGCACCCCACGGCGTTGACTCCCTTCTCTGGCTCACCGGCGATGTGCCCAGGAAGGTCTACGCCGACATAGGGAGCAAGATATACGGTTTCCCGGTGGATGACATAGGGACGGCCGTCCTTGAGTTCAGGAAAGGTGTCTTGGCGGTTCTTACCGCGGGCTGGGGCAACCCCAAGGGCTACTCCTACGGCATTGAGATAAAGTACTACCTCGTTGGCAGGGAGGGCTTCCTCGACGTCAGGACCGCCTACCCGGACTTCACTGTCTATCAGGACAGGGCCGAGAAGATATACTGGGACAGGCCGGACGTTAGGGGGATAGTGAACTCGTTCACGGATACCGTGCTCGGGAACCGGGAAGTGCCCATAACAGGGGAGGACGCCAAGAAGAACCTAGCGGTAATCCTAGCGGCGTATGAGGCTTCTAGGAGGAATATATCGATTAAACTTAAATTCTGATCGAATTTTTACTTTTTTATAATACAACTACTTCTAGTGGTTTTAATCCATAAACCTTATATACTTTGATGAACTTATATGCGTTGAGCTGTATAGTCTATTGACATTAAAGCATGCAGGTGATGTTGTATGGAAAGGGTGTTTGGTTTGCTGTTGATCGGCCTTGTAGCCTTTGCCGTGGTAGCCGGCGGATGCATTAGCGGTGGGGGGACCACTTCCTCTCCAACAGCCACACCAAGCGGGACAAGCACTGCCCCAAAAGTCGGCAAGTTAACCTGGGTTTCGACCCAGCTCAACCCGCCTGAAGAGAGAAGTTTTGTTATCAACACCCTGATCTCCGGCTTTAAAAAAGAGAGCGGCATTGATGTTGACTTTGTCCCGCTGAGCTACACGGATCTCTCCACCCGCCTGGCAGCGGAGGAAAAAACGGGCAAGGTTACGATTGACCTGATAGGCGACCTTCACGGTGGTATGGATTACTATGCCTCCCAAGGATGGCTTATGGACCTGAGCAAAATGCCAAAACTAACGGGCAGAACCTTTATCTCAAGTTTTGAAAAATACGCCACAATTAACGGTAAGCAGGTTTACGTCCCCTGGATGAGCGCAACGTACGTCATGGTGGTGAACAAAGAGGCATTCAACTACCTCCCCAGTGGCCTCACAAAGGAGGACGTTATAAAAGGAACTAACAAGTGGACTTACGATGCCCTCCTTGCATGGGCCAAGAAACTCAAAGAGGCTAAAGGACAGCCGGAGCTTGGGTTCCCCGCTGGACCAAACGGTCTGTTTGTCAGGTTTCTGCATGGGTACCTGTATCCATCGTACACGGGATATGAAGCCAAGGAATTCAACAGTCAGGCGGCCCTTGGGATGTGGAGCTACCTTAAGAACCTGTGGCAGTACGTGAACCCGGCATCAACAACCTGGGATGCGATGAGCGATCCTCTCTTAACCGGACAGGTTCTTATTGCGTGGGACCACACGGCGAGAATTAAAAACGCAATTGAAACCAAGCCCGACCAGTTCGTTGTTGTTCCGGTTCCCAGAGGACCGAAGGGAAGGGGGTTCATCGTTGTCCTCGCAGGGCTGGCGATTCCAAAGAACTCTCCAAACCCTGAAGCGGCATGGAATCTTATAGATTACCTCACCAGACCTGAGACCCAGGTTGAAGTCATGAAGAACGTTGGATTCTTCCCGACGGTTAAGGAAGCGACAAACGAAATCCCCAACGGACCCCTCAAGATACTGGCTGAAGGGGTAACCGCCCAGTCGTCAACATCAGACGCCCTTATAGTCATGATACCTAACCTAGGGGACAAGGGCGGTGAGTTCAAGAACATATACAAGGAGGCGTTTAAGAGAATAGTTCTTCAGGGGGAGAACCCCCAAAAGGTGCTGAGCGACCTCGGACCTCAGCTGCTCGGTCTGTTTAAGGAGAAAGGCATCCCGACACCATGAGGGATTGCTATGAGGTCCAAGTACCTTCCATATCTTTTACTTTTACCTGCCGTGGCGTATCTCCTTTTTTTCATCGGGTATCCTTTGATACAGGCGTTAAATCTTGCATTTTTCGTTAACGGTCATCCTTCGGCTTCGAACGTCCACAGGGCCGTCGGCAACCCTACGTTCCTAAGCGCCCTCAAGTACACCATAGCACTTGGGGCAGTTATAATTCCGGTGCAGATACTTCTGGCATTGGTTCTGGCCTTGATCATGATACGTACCTTCAAAGGTAAGGGTATGGTTCTCTATGCCCTTATAATACCACTGACTATAAGCGACGTGGCCGGTGGCCTTATATGGTACACCATGCTGTCAGACGCGGGTTTCCTGAACAAGCTACTCCTTAACCTTGGCATAATCAGTCAGCCCATACACTTCTTTGGGTACCAATACAGAAACATGGAATTTCTCGCAATAGTCATGGAGGAAGTTTGGAGGGCAACGGCCATAGTGTTCGTCATAATCCTCGCAGGGTTGCAGATGATAAGTAAAGAGTATCTTGAGGCCGCGGACGTCTTCGGTGCCAGCTACTGGACGAAGATGAGGAGGATAGTCATTCCAATGTTAAAGCCCAGTATACAAAGCGCCCTGATAATTAGAACCCTCTTTGCGATGCAGATCTTCGGTGCAGTGTGGATGCTGGCGGGTAGGGACATACCGGTCCTTGCAGGGGAAGGATTCTATCAACTGACATTTATCAGGGACTATGGTGTTGCGGCTATCTACGCCTTAATGATTGCTGTCCTCTCAATAGTCTTGGGGGCCCTTTACGTCAAGTTCCTCAAGGCTGAGTACCTGGAGGTAAGAACATGAACGACAGGACCAGATTCCTCATCAGGAAACTCGCTCTTTACACGTTCCTCTTTACCATAGTCCTCTGGGTAATTGTCCCAATAGTGGTCTCAATGCTTTACGCCTTCTCATCGAAGCTTGACTATTACAACATGCATAGGATTGTGCCCGTGCACTACACTAGTGAATGGGTGAGGACCATTCTGTTCACGCTGGGGGCTTGGCAGGGCATAAAGAACAGCATAGCGGTGGCGGTCATGACGATACTCATAAGCTTTTCTCTTGGGATTCCCGCCGGATACTCCATAGCCAAGTTCATCTTTCCCGGAAAGGACACGGTAAAACTCTCAATAATTGCCCTGAGGATGTTTCCAATCCCCGTCATGGCTATACCCCTGGTGGTCCTGTACATACGTCTCCATCTGATAGATACCCTCTTTGGGGTTGCGCTTGCACACACGGCAATGGCCCTGCCGTTCGTGGTTCTCATAACTTCCAGCATATTCGCGGGGGTTTCCAAGGAACTTGAAGAGGCTGCCATGGTGTTTGGGCTCGGCCGATTCCAGTCTTTCCTCAAAATAACGTTGCCCCTGGCCCTACCTGGATTGGCAGCGGCCGCAATGTTTACCTTCGTGATGTCTTGGAACGAGGTTTTTATAGCCTCCATCCTGACTTTGAAGAACAGGACACTCCCAGCACAGATACTCTCAATAATGGCAGGGGCTAGCGGAGGGGCAGCACCCCCCTACTACAAGTTTGCAGCTGCGTTCATAATGACTCTGCCGGCAATGTTCTTTATATTCTTCGCAAGAAAGTACCTCGTGACAATGTGGGGTATAACGCTCAAGTGAGGTGTGCCGTATGGTTGAAGTTAGACTTGAAAACCTCAAGAAATATTTCGACAACGGAAGGGTAAAGGCCGTTGACGATCTCACCCTGCAGATAAGGGATGGGGAATTCCTCGTTCTTCTCGGTCCCAGTGGCTGTGGTAAGACCACAACGCTGAGGATGATATCGGGCCTTGAGACCCCATCCGCTGGGAGGATATACTTCAGGGATAGGGACGTTACATATCTGCCTCCTAAGGACAGGAACATCTCGATGGTCTTTCAGAGCTATGCAGTGTGGCCCCACATGAAGGTCTACGAGAACATAGCCTTTCCCTTAAAAGTGAAGAAATATCCAGAGAACGAAATCAAGGAGCGGGTCAGGTGGGCAGCTGAGCTCCTTCAGATCGGTGAGCTTCTCGATCGGTATCCGGCCCAGCTTAGTGGAGGCCAGAGACAGCGCGTGGCGGTTGCAAGGGCCGTCGTTGTGGAACCTGAGGTCCTCCTGATGGACGAGCCGCTGAGTAATCTCGATGCCAAGTTAAGGGTCACGATGCGGGCCGAGATAAAGAAACTTCAGACGAAGCTCAAGGTCACAACGGTCTACGTTACCCATGATCAGGTTGAGGCCATGACTATGGGGGATAGAATCGCCGTCATGAACAAGGGTCGTCTGCTGCAGATAGGTCCCCCAACCGAGGTCTATCTAAAACCCAACTCAACATTCGTAGCCACGTTCATTGGATCACCGGAGATGAATATGCTGGAGGTCAGCGTCAAGGAAACTGAAAGCGGGATTGCCCTTGAGGGGAGTGGGTTCAGACTTGCCTTCCCACCCGATCTTGGGGAACTGTTGAGGGGTCATCTCGACAAGACCGTCACACTTGGAATCAGACCTGAGCACATGACTGTGAAGGGCGTCTCAACCCTCGAACACGTAACTAGGGCAGCGGAAATTGAAGGTGCTGTTGACTTCGTTGAGGCACTTGGGACGGACACAATAGTCCACGTCAAAGTGGGGGACGACATAATCAAGATAAAGCTGCCAGGTCACATACCCCTGCCGGTTGGAGAAAAGATTAAAATAGAGGTCGATCTTGACAATATCCATGTCTTCGATAAGAGCACCGAGAAAGCGATAATTTGAGGAGTGCCTATGGAGGAGAAGAAGATAAAGGACTGGTTAAGGGAATTTGGCCTCAATGAGTACGAGGTTAGAGCTTATCTCACCCTCATAAAGGGTGGCCCTTTAACTGCAGGGGAACTCGCGACGCTCTCAAAGGTTCCCCAACCCAGGATATATGACGTTGTAAGAACCTTGATGGCAAAGGGCTTCGTCATAACAAGCCAGGGGAGGCCCAAGCGGGTCATTCCCATCAGTCCCGACAGGGTCATGGATGCTATAAAGAGGCGTTACAACGAGAAGATAGAGCGATTGAAGGCTGCCCTTGAGGAGATGTATACTCCCAGGGAAGAAATCGGAAGTGTAGTGGTTGTCAAAAGTAGGATCACGTTTGAGGAGTATGTCAGAAGGGCGGTTGAAAATGCCAAGTTTCACCTCAGCATGGCGATGCCGACCGAAATTCTTGAGAAGTTTAAGGAAGCTATCACGAAGAAGGACTCCAACGTCAGCATAAACCTCTTTATTTATGGGGAGGGCAACATCCCGCCAATTGCAAACGAGATTAGAGCTAGGGACGTCCCAGATCCTGTGATTGTAATACAGGACAAGGAGATGGGTGTGTACCTCCCCTACGAGGCCCTGGATTCGGGGAGCTCTCTCCATGGCTACGGCCTCATAATCCACGACAACAACCTCCTTTTCATACTCAACCGCTACTTCTACCATGTCCTCTGGCCGACCGGAAGGATCGTTTACAGAGAGGAGCGGGAACTCCGGCTTCCGAGGGAGTACATACACATAAGGGAGCTTGTTTCGGACCTGCGGCGGTTCAACATCCAGAATGCCAAGGTGGAGGTTTTCGGTCGCTTTGTCCGTTCTGGAGAGCCGGTTCACCTCATGGGGAGGGTTGTTGAGTTCTACGAGGATGGGGGCAAAGTCATCTCGAACATAACTGTGGAGACTGAGGATGGTGAGAGGCACGTGGTGGGTGGCTGGAACGCTTCCCTGGAGGACATAGAGGCCGACCACATAATCCTCTTTGAGTGAATCCTTTTGCCGGGGGATGTGGATGGACGCTAGAACGGTGGCACTGGACATCATGAGGGGAGCCATTAAAAGCGCCGATCCCTACAGGGCAGTGCGCAGGAGCATCAGCGTCGATGGAAGCCGCCTGACGGTTTTTGGAGAGAAGTTCTCAGTACGGGGGGATGTCTACCTCCTAGCGTTTGGCAAGGCCGCCTGCTCCATGGCAAAAGCTATAGTTGACCTCCTTGGGGGACGGATTGAGGAAGGTGTAATAATCACCAAGTACGGCTACGCCGAGGACTGTCCCAAGCCGGGAAGGCTGAAGGTCATTGAGGCCGGCCATCCAGTTCCAGACGAGAACTCCCTTCTGGGTGGAAAGCTCGGACTTGAACTGGCGGAAAAGGTTGGGGAAGACGACATCCTTCTCGTCCTCATCTCCGGTGGCGGAAGTGCACTTTTCCTCCTCCCGGAGGGAGGTATAAATCTGGGGGATAAAATCAGGACGAACGAGCTCCTTCTAAAGAGCGGGGCAAAGATATACGAGATAAACACAGTGAGGAAGCACATCTCGGCGGTGAAAGGCGGCAAGCTGGCAAAAAGTGTAAAAGGTACCGTGATAAGTCTCATCCTCTCGGACGTCGTTGGCGACCCGCTTGAGGCGATAGCCTCTGGTCCGACCGTGAAGGACCCCACCACATTCCAGGACGCCTTCCGGATACTGAAGCTCTACGGCGTCTGGGAGAAGCTTCCAGAGAGTGTTAAGAGGCACATCGAGCTGGGGCTTGAGGGAAAGGCCGAGGAGACCCTCAAGGAAGATCTTCCCAACGTCCACAACTTCGTAGTCGGAAGCAGCACCCTCGCCTGCGAATCAGCGCTGAAAAAGGCGAGAGAGCTCGGCTACAACGCGGCGATACTCACGACGACCCTTGAAGGTGAGGCTAGGGAGATAGCCCTGTCAATAGGCTCGATAGTCCAGGAGATTGCCAAATACGACCGCCCGGTTCCAAAGCCGGCGGTTCTAATAGCCGGCGGCGAGTGGACGGTGACCATCGAGGGGAATGCCGGCCTCGGCGGGCCGAACCAGGAGTTTGCTCTGAGCGTGGCGAAAAAGATAAGCGGTCTGAACGCCGTTGTCCTGGCGGTTGATACCGATGGGACGGACGGGCCGACCGACGCCGGCGGCGGGATAGCGGACGGGAAAACGCTTGGGCTTCTAAGGGAAGCGAGAATAGACGTCGAGGAAGCCCTCAGGAGGCACGACGCATATAATGCGCTGGAAAAGGCCGGCGCGCTCCTCAAGACCGGCCCGACCGGAACGAACGTGAACTCTCTGGTGGTGGCTGTCATTCCGAAGGAGCTTTAAGAGAAACCGTTCAATATCGCTGGGTGAAATCATGAACCGCATTCCACGAAGGGAGCTCGTGAGAAAGGGCTGGCACGTCCTCCCCGGAATTTTGGGAGCCCCAATAATCCTCTTTACCCCCAAATGGGTAACCCTCCTTGTCGTCTGGTTCTTTGCCTTTCTCTACACACTCCAGAACCTGAAGCTCAGGAGGGGCTGGAAGTTTACCGTTCCAATAGCAGACCTGAGCTACCGCCAGATGGCGAGAGAAGATGAGAAGGATAACTACCTCGGGAGCTTCCTCCTGTGGGTCACAATGGCCATAATCTGTACGGTCTTTCCTAAAATAGCCGCCCTCTCGGCTCTGTGGGTTTCGACCTTCGGCGACTGCTGCAACGCCATAGCCGGCCAGCTCCTCGGAGGGCCGAGAATTCCCTGGAACCGGAGAAAAACCCTCATCGGGAGCATCGTGATGCTGGCGGTTTCAATCCTGGCACTCTGGGCCAGTCACAGGGTTCTTGAGCTTGATCCATCTCCCGCTATCATAATGGGAGTTGCGATGGTCGCAACCCTCCTTGAAAGCCTCCCGCTCCGCTCGGCCTACGACGAGTCCACGGTTCCGTTCTTTACGGCTTTACTCCTCTGGCTGACCTACGGGGGAACTCTGCTCTCCACGACGTGGTAAGTCAGGGCTCTATGAACTCCCAGCCTTCCCTGTGGGTCTCTATTCCCTCCACCTTCACGTGTAGGCCTCTTATCTCCTTCTTCAGCTCCCACAGAAACTCTTCAAAGGCACTGCCATCGGTCAGAACCTCGTAGCTTTCCGGGTACTCATCGCGGAGGAGCTCCTGGAATTCCCTTCCGGAGGCGCGGAGGTTGAGCACCTCGAAGAAGTAGTAGTCCGCAAAGCCCCTCGTGTCCTCTACTATGGCGGAGACGTCAGTTATCTCTGGAATTATGGGGCTGACGAAGACGTACGTCTTCAGGCCCGCCTCGCGGAGTTCCTTAAGGGCATTAACCCTCGCCTCGTGAACCGGCGTTAGAGGTTCGAAGAGCCTCTTTTCTCTACCCCTAAAGCCGTTTATCGTGAGGCCGACCTCTATCGTTCGGAACTCCTTGAAAAGGTCGATGTCCCGGGTTGCCAGGGGGGACTTGGTGAGAACCGAGAGTTCGTTCCTCTTGTCCATGTATCTCAAAACCTTCCGGGTGAGCTTCAACTCGGCCTCTATCGGCTGATACGGGTCGCTCACCGTTGACATGACGACGCTCCCGGAAACGTGCTTTCTAGCCAGGTCGGGTGCGTTGGTCTTGACCTCGACCCAGCTCCCCCATCTCCCGTAGTCCTTCCACCTCGTCAGAAACTTGGCGTAGCAGTACTCACAGGCGAAGGTACAGCCGACGTACTGGTTGACAGCCCACTCTACGCCAGGAATTTTGGATCTGATGTAGATGCTCTTGGCGCGCCTCTCTATGACCCGAACCTTCATAAGGGCTTTTTATCCATTCTCCTTAAAAGGTGAGCGGCAATGCTGAGGGTTCGCCGTCGGCCGGTTAAGTACGCGAGGCTTGAGGTGAGGTCGGACGGGACGGTCGTGGTCACGGCTCCGGATGGCTTCGACGTCGATGCCCTGATCGAGAGGCACCGCGGCTGGCTTGAGGGCAAGCTGGCCGAGATAGAGGGCCTTCGCGAGATAGCCGAATCGGGCTTTCCCATCAACGGCGAGTTCTACGGGGTCATCCACGGGAGAAAGCCCAAGGTTCACGAGCGGTTCAAGACCGTCGTCCTCTCACCCAATCCTAGCGATGTCCTTGACTGCCTGAAGAAAATCCTCCGAAGGGAACTCCTGCCCCTCGTGGATTCCTACGCCCACAGGATGGGAGTTAAATATGGAAAGGTCTATATTCGCCATCAAAAGAGCCGGTGGGGGAGCTGTTCCCCCAGGGGGAACCTGAACTTCAACGTTCGTCTCATAGCCCTTCCCAGGGAGCTTAGGGAGTACGTTGTAGTCCATGAGCTCGCCCATCTGAAGCACATGAACCATTCGAAGGCCTTCTGGGGGCTGGTGGGGGAGTTTTACCCCGATTACCGGAGGGCTAGGGAAGAGCTTAAGAGATGGTGGAGCATTCTTGAGCTCAATCCCTACTGGCGGTGGCTTGGTGGACGGAATGAAGAACTTCCTCAAGTTCTTAGCGCTGATGGCGGATGAGGTCATAGTAGGTCTCTTCCTCCTTCTGGTACTCCCAGGTTTCGGTATCGATGTTCCCATCTGGACTGCGGCGGTTGTTATAGGGATCCTCCTAGCCAAGGATGTCCTCGTGGCGCCGTTCGTCCTGCGTGGGGGATTAAACACAAGGCCAGAGACCGGCTCGGAGAGTCTCATCGGGAGAACTGCCGTGATCGTCGAGGACTTAACTCCCGAGGGCCTTGTAAAGGTTGATGGGGAACTCTGGAGTGCGGAGTGCATAAACGGAACCGCCAGATGGGGTGAGAGTGTTGAAATCATCAGTGTGAGCGGTGCTAAGGTTCTCGTGAAACGCCTAGAGTCGCCAGAACGGCGGCGACCTCGTTCGGGTGGTTAGTCGTGAAGGAAACCGTCCAACCCTTTTTCTGGTGTATCGTGACGCAGCCCCTAGCTGGCAGGTTGAAGTGTATCGTTCCGTAGCAGGAGGTCCAGCCATTCCCGACCTAGAAGCTCGCAATGTTCTCTATGGAAACAGTCTTCCTGACCGCAAGCCCAATGATGCCCCTTATCATCAGCTCGCGCTCGTCTATCTCGATTCTGATTGCCATGACATCGAGGAGCAGAACAGTAATCCCAACCGTGACCGCGAGCATTATTTCAACACCGGCACCTGCCATATACGTCCTGTAGAGCCCAGCGAACATCGAGAGGATTGGAACCAGCATGAGGATCTGAAAGGCCCGGCTCGTCAGTCTCTCCTCGTAGAGCGCCATGCTTTCACCTGTGGGAGTTCTCCGTTATCTCTTTAAAGTTTGACCCCCAACCTTTTTCGGTGGTTGTGTGGTCAAAACGATGCCCGTAGACAGGCTGAGCGACGATGAGGTTAGGGAGATTTTGACGAAGTACAGAAAGATCGCCCTCGTGGGCGCTTCACCGAAAGCGGAGAGGGATTCCAACGATGTGATGCGTTACCTCCTTGAGAAGGGCTACGAGGTCTATCCAGTGAACCCCCGCTATTCCGAAGTCCTCGGAAGGAAGTGCTATCCGAGCGTTTTAGAGGTTCCGGACGAGGTGGATATAGTCGACCTCTTCGTCCGCCCGGAGTTCACGGGGGACTACGTCGAGCAGGCAATAAAGAAGGGCGCCAAGGTCGTCTGGTTTCAGTTTAACACCTACAATAGGGATGCGTTCAAAAAGGCCAAGGAGGCTGGCTTAATAGCTGTGGCCCACCGTTGTATAAAGCAGGAACACGAACACCTTTTTGGCAGACCCTGAACGGTTGCCCCCGCCCTTTTGCGTTTAATTAAAAAAGGAGGGGTCAGATAAGGGGAGGTTCAAGGCGGATGAAAAAGCCGAAGGGAAGTTTTGTGGTCGTGTACTCCCCTCCAGTTGGGGAAGTTTTCAGTGAAACCCTGTACGGGGTCGTTGCCCCATATGCCCTTATAGGGAAGGCCCCCTCATTATGGATGCTTACCGCTATCGAGTTCCCCACCTCTATCGGAACCAGGCTGAACCATCCCGGCAGTGAGTCATCAAGTTTTTTGAGAACCCATCCAGCGGGCGCGGCAACCCCCAGACTGTACGGGGTGGTACCGTTGGCCCACACGTCCCCGTAGACGGCCGTTATGTATCCCATGTTGTCTCCGTGAATCTCGGTTCCGTTAACGGGTACGAAATCAAGCCCCTGTGGAATTGTAGCGTTGCCCGTCCCCTCGTTTGACCAGATCTCAAGTGAGCGGTAGCCGCTACCGTCGTAGCTTCCACCTACCTTTTCAACGCTCAGAACGTACCGTTCGTTTCCCGTTGGGTGGCATCCTCCGGAACCGCATATGACCTCCTTCTGAACCTCAAGGTGGAGGGTGACATACACGCCAACCGCCGCGGTGGTGTCGTTTCCCATCACCTTGATGGTGGTTCCTGCGGAGTACCTGCCGGTTATCAGGCTGTCGAGGATCCTGATCCTCATCCCCTCGGGGAGGCTTTCTCCCCCCGCACCGCTGACCTTTCCGTAGACAACGGTCACTTTGGGACCCACCAGCGGTGAGTAGCTCTTCAGCTTGAACATAAGGGTTACGTTGTTCTGAAGACTGCTGTTCTTGGAGATGACCATCAGGGGAAGTTTTACTCCACTGTAGGTCTTTTCATAGGATGTTTCCCATTTAGGCGTTTCCCCTGACGAGATCCGGTCCTCGAGTGCCCCATTTATAGAAACGTTCAGGTAGTACCCATCTGGAATGAATGAACCGGCGTTTAAGGGAAGTTCAATGCTCTCAGGCGGAAGGGTGTAGAGCTTTCCATCTTTCACAACCCACAGATCGACTCCGATGAACACGGAGTTTGACCCCCGAGTCTTGGCGAGCGATGTTAACTCCTTGAGGGTGCCCTTCGTGAGGTGTATCCTTCCGTTCGTCTTCCCCCTCTCAAACACCTCCATGCTACCGTTACCCGAAAACGTCCACAGTGCATAGTAAACTGTCCCTCCAGGCTTTTCCGCCCATTGCAGTGTTAAGTTGGCTCCCTCCGTTGTGTACACGTAGCCAACGCCCGCGATAACTAGGATTAACACGATGATTGCAGCCAATCTCTTCCTCATTTCAATCACCATCAGAGTTAGCATTCCAATGGAATTTAACCTTATCCCCTGTACCTTAGCACGTGGATATCCCTCACGAGCCTGTGCCTGGGTTCAAAATCAAGGTACCTTCCAGTGGTCTCAAATCCCAGCCTCCTCAGCCATCCTCTATCCTTTCGGTAGACCCCGCCGCTGCTCAGTTTAAACGCTGGGAATACAAAAACAACCCTCCCGTTCCGCTTGAGGACATTCGATATTGACTCAAAAACAGGATAATAAAAGCTATCCAACTCGTTGGCCAGCTTTATAGCTTCTCCCCTTCCGGGGTTTCGTTTGAGGGGCCTCCCGAGATAGGGCTCGCTCACGATCGCGTCGAAACGGGTTCTAAAGCAGTGTTTGAGTCTCCGTGCGTCGCAGACCTCCAGTTGCGCCGAGTTTTTCAGCCGAAACTCCTTCCTGAGCCATCTGATGTTCTCCTTCGCGTTCTTTATGGCCGCCCCATCGCTGTCACTTCCGTACGCACCCAGGCCCTGAAGCACGAACTCTTGAACTATGGTTCCTATCCCACAGAATGGGTCCAGGAAGTTCCCTTTTTTAATCTCGGTCAGGTTTACCATAGTCCTGGCCAGCCTTGGTGGTATGGAGAGTATGGGACGTTGTCGCGGGCGTTCAACGTCGAGTTTTTTCAGCTCAAATGGGTCTGTTACTCCAACGGTCTCTCCGATTAGGAAGGTCCCGTCTTTCCTGAAGAAGAGGTCAAAGTCCTTAACCTCTGGGAATCCCTTGAGAATAAGCTCCGCGGGCATGGCGTAAACCCTGGCAGGTTTGAAGAACTTGGATGGTCCTTCCTTTTTGAGCTCTCTTTTTATCTCGCTTCCAAACCTCCGCCACAATCTCCAATCGTCCTTCCCGTAGAGGCTGACGGTGAAGAGCCGGGAGTACCCGACTTCCCTGAGGGCTTCTTCTCCTTCCCCCAGAATCCTTACGAGTTTAAGCGCCCCTCCCAGCCAGTGGAAGTAACGTTCAACCCGGGCATCGGAGTCGAACAGAAGCCAGTCCCCATTAGTTTCTGATACTCTAATTTTTAATCCAAAACGTTTTATGAACGAATAAAACTCTGCCTCGCTAAGCCGTGGATTCTTTCCAAATACAACCGCATACATGCTCCTCCCTTTCATTCCCCACTTAAAAATGTTCCGAGAGTTAGGTTAATAAGATCGAGTTCCCTAGTATTGTTTAGACTTATGGGTTTACAATAAGCCGGGGGCGTATGGAATGTTAATAAAAGAGGTACTTGCCTCTGTGGAGGTTATTCGGGACCCGTACATAAAAGCCGTGACCTATGCTAAAATCGGTGAAAGACTCGCGAGGGCCAGGGAGAAGCACTACAAGGGGGCGTTTCTTAGGGCGATGGAGGCGACTAAAGAGATCGGTGACCCTGTTAAGACTTTCAAGGCCCTCCTCTCCATCGGTTACTCCATGAGTAAGGCCGGCATCAAAGCCTCAAAGCGTATATATCAGGGCGTTCTTGAGGACTCCAGAGCACTCCCCTCCCCCCACAGGGATGTCGTGATGGAGAGTGCCGCCACGTACATGCTCTCGCTTGGGGAGATAGGGGAGGCAATAACCTATGCGCTTGAGATATCCAACCCAAAACTGAGGAATGAGGTGCTGCTTGCGGCCATGCGGACCAACACTCGGAAGCTGGGGAAGGAAGGCATCAAAGTGGCTTACCATCTCAGGAGGAGCAAGCTGGCCCTTGAGTATATAGACTCCGAACCCTATCGGTCGATGGGTATTATGGAGCTTATAAAGGCTTACCTGTCTCTTGGAAGCTATGAGAACGGAATCTCCCTGATATCCTTGATAGGGGACAGGGATTGGGCCAGACAGGCTTTCAAGGAGGTGGCGTTCTACCTCAAAGAGAAGGATGTCTTGGGCCATTATATAGACTCCCTTGAGGGGGTTGCCAACAGCCTCATCTCCCGTTTTGGGGACGACTTCACCAGAGAGATGGCGTTCGCATTCGCGCTCAGTGGTGAGGGTCTTCCAGCGGTCGAACTCGCAAGAAAGCTGGATAACAGCAAAGACACCCTTGTGAAAATAGCCATTGAACTCCTTGAACGTGACCACGACGTTCTGCCCTCGCTCGTTTCGGCATTGAGCGAGGAGGAGGCTACCATAGTCGGAAAGGCGGTGATGAACAGGATACTCGAACGGCCGGAACTTGGAAGCTGGGAAGTGGTCGAAGCAATAGGTAAAAGTACGAGGAACGAGGAGGTCTGGGCTAAGATAGCTCGCTATTACATAGTGATGGACGAGGTCGATGGGGCGGCGAGGGTGGCCTCCCTTCTTCACGAGGGGAGACTGAGGTCCGTGATAATGGCCGACATAGCCCACCACTTGCTCAAGAAGAACGAGGTTGAAAGGGCCATAGACACCGCCATTGAGGTTAAAGACCCGAAGTTTTCATCGATACTCGTCTCTGAGATTCTCCTCAAAGCCCTTGAGAACGAGATTGAGGGGAAGGTGGTACCGTGGAACGGCTCAAGACACTGATAGGGCCCAGGAAGAACCGGGTGGACTTCATAACCGGGTTGATAACCCTTCTGCTGTCTGACGGGGAGCTTTATTCCGATGAGGTCCTTTTCAGGGATGCCGTCGAGGAGATATACCAGACACTTCGGTCTGAGGTTCTGGATCGGAAGAGAGGGGAGCTTGCCGATGCTTACGAGACGGCGGTCCTCCTCCGGGCGGCCATCTCTGGAAAGTCCATGAATCCTGAAAGGCTTCTCGTTGAGATAGGGCGAAAGCTCAGCGAGGCGAGGTGAATGCTCTTCACGTTTGAGGTTCGCACGGAGGAGAGGTTCCAGGTGGTCGATGTAACCCGGTCGGTTCAGGAGACGGTGTGGAGGGGTGATGTGGCTCATGGGATGGCCGTGGTTTTTACTCCCCACACCACGACGGGTTTGATGATAAACGAATACGAGCCGGGCCTGATTGGGGATGTAGAAGCCAAGATGAAAGAATTGGTTCCGATGGGGGCCGGCTACGCCCATGACCGCATAGATTCAAACGCCCACTCCCACATAATGGCGACCCTCTTCCTCAACCCTGAGGTGGTTATCCCCGTGGACCAGGGTGAGCTTCAGCTCGGAACCTGGCAGAGGATACTCCTCGTCGAGTTGGACGGGCCGAGAAGGAGAAGAGTTCAGGTTATGGTCTGCCCATGCCCGGCGTACCCCGAGGAGGGACGATAGCTGGACCGTCCACGAACCCGGTTCACCGTGCGTACTGTGCGTACTGTGCCAGCTTCTCGATGAGTTCGTTCAGTCCTTCTCCGGTCACGAGGGAAAGAACCAGCGCGTCCTCCCC